>OCAT01000079.1_pt1 | contig 95393 bp, 77 predicted proteins | sample 1538311 | NCBI WGS metagenome assembly OCAT01 (sample SAMEA2580287, study PRJEB22360) | human gut metagenome | biome: human gut; feature: human-associated habitat; material: faeces | place: Denmark | collected 2008/2010
TTATAACAACTTGAGACGCATAGTTTTGATTTTAATCTACTTTGAATAATAATGAAGTGCCATCGAATAGATTTCATCGTCCGTGAAGCCGTTTATACCGCTTTTCTGCACGGTGTTGAGTATGTAGTTCACGCACTCGTCTATGTTCTTTTTCGGGTTGGCGAATACGGGTGCGAACAGTTCATCTTCCTGCGCCCTCTGCTCCAGATAGTTCTGAATGGTCGCTTTGAAATAATCGGTTGCTTTATTTTCGGTTCTCATCGTCTTGGGATTTTGTGGGGCGGATTGGCTCCGCCCCATATTGATGACTATTTTATTTCAGTGAATTTTGTATAACCCTCCAATGCAATGTCAATTACCTGTTTTGTAAGGTCGTTGTAGTAGGTTGTCCCGCTGTGGATAATCCGGTGTATGATTTGAATTTCCTGCTCTGTCATTCGGGATTTATTGCCACAAAACGGGCATCGTGCAATCGTGGTTAATTGGTTGTCTACGATTCTCTGCTGTACGATTTCAAGTACAAAGTATCCCTTTACGTTTTGTAAGTCCTGAAAAGGCATTTCGTTTTTTTCGTCTCCCGGACAGGGAAAGTTCATGCCGAATGAATAGCCGGATGTATGTTCGTGGCGTATGTAGAAATTACTATGTCCTATTGACAATTCGCCCTCGTTAAACAGATACCGTGGAATTGCTATTTGAAACCCTCGCTCAAAATCTTCGTAACTTCCAAACAGTTCTTCGTGATTCTCATCCGGGAAGGGGAAGCGGTATCGGAAAGGGTACTTTGGATTGAGGTAATCCGCAGGTTGCAAATTTCCGGGTTGATACGTTGCCCTCGGCAGTTCCTTTTTCAGTTGGTCGTATGTGGTATAATAGAGGTTCTCGCAACAACCTAAACCAACGCTCCCGTACTTAATATGTCCAATGTTTTCGCTCATGGCTTTGAATTTTAATTGATTAGAAAATGTGAGTAATAAGGAAATAGAAAAAGCCAATCAGGCAGATAAGAGATACAAGGCAGGAAGCAATGCTTTTCAGGATATTCCAACAGAAAACCACGCCCAAAACCACCCATATAAAGTCCACCCCCCACAGGTAAAACCCTGCTACGGTCGCCACTATCTTTGCTCCCAATTTTATGCTGGATGGAAGGTTGATAGATTCTCGTTTCCAATTATTTTTTTCTGCTGTTCTCATAACGTCTGACTTTTTTTTATGCCGTGACGGAGCCGGTGTGATGAGTTCTGTTTCAGAAGCATGGAAGATAAGGGGTTAGCACACGCAAATTTTTTGTGAGAAATACGCAACGTCGGAACGATGTCGGAAGATTTTTTGCCAAAAATTTTCGGGTGCGTGAACCCCTGATATATCTTCGCTTCTGGCAACAGAACTCATCATATTACAACCGGCTCTTTAAGGCATAAGAAAATGAGGAAGACGTTATATCAGAGAACAGTAGAAAAATTACGCACAGTGATTTTATACGGGAATTAAAATCACTGCGGACACTAAGCTATGGAAGTGATCGACTGTTTGGCTGCCCGAAGCCGACAGTATAAGGACAGAGGCATCCGCTAAAGAATGAAGCGGGAAATAGATGCTCCAGACTTCTTATATTTGCTTTCCGGGAATGGCCAAAATGTAGAAGTATGGAATTGATAAGCATAAGTGTAAAGGTTTTCAACGCATTGGCCGAGCGTATGAAAACAATCGAAGCGAAGGCCGAAACATTGTGCCGCAGGCAGGATGATCTGGGGCTGAAGAAATGGCTGGATCATCAGGAGGTTTGCCAGATTTTAGGAATCAGCAAACGCACCCTGCAATATTACAGGGAAAAAGGGTTGCTGCCGTGTAGTCAAATCCGGCATAAGATATTCTATAAGCCGGAAGATGTGCAGAAACTGCTGGAAATGTCGCACCATCCAATTATCGCAACGCCATGAACAGCTATTTAATAGACAAGCAGGAACCGTGCGTGGCCGACTTTTTCCGCCGTATGGAAAAGACAATTAAAATGCTCGATAAATTGGATAACGGCAACAGACGCACCTTTAACGGACAGCGTTTTCTGACCGATAAAGAGTTGTCGGATATTTTGAAGATCAGCCGCCGGACGTTACAGGAATACCGTTCCGCAGGCAGGATACCTTATTACCTGATTTGCGGAAAGGTGATTTACAAGGAATCGGAGATACAACAATTCCTGGAGGACGGACGAAAACAATGCCTCGATGAAATGGAATTACTCTAAACGAAAGAACGGCCCCAATCTGTGATGGAGCCGTTCTTTGTTTTGATAGGGCGGAGTTAATTCAGCATAGCCTCCATGCCCGGAATTTTCCAGATTACAAGCGGATTTACCGCCTGTTCGATTATCCACTGACGGTACTGTTCGGCTTTGAGGGATTTAAGCCGGAAAGCCAGTGCCGTTATCATTTCCAGATTATAGAGTGTTCTGCCGCCGCCGGCAGTAGCTTCATGGAAGCATACTTTTTCTTCTCTCAAAACTCCGTTTTTAAGTATCGAGCGGATATTGCTGTTTACGGCTGATACGAACACGCCGAAAAGGTCGGCGATCTGGTGCTGGGTAAGCCATACGGTTCCCTGCCGGGGGCGAATGGTTACACGCCCTTTTTCTATGGTAATTGATTCGTTATTCATATTTATAGATTGTTTGATTGTTCTACTTGCTTGTTTTTTCTTGCTCCGGGATAACGGATAGCCGCCCGGAGCGTTTCATCTTCGTACAAAGTAATCTTTTTTGATTGGGATGCGGTTCTTTTCCTGAGCTGTTTCATATCCTCGTCCACTTTCCGGTCGGTTACTTTGGCGTATATCTGCGTGGTGGTTATATTCTTATGTCCCATCATCCGGCTAACGGTTTCGATGGGAACACCCTGAGAGAGCGTGATATGCGTTCCGAAATTATGCCGGGCCTTGTGAAAGGTGATGTGGCCCGTACCGCATATCCCGGCGATCTCGCATAGCAGTTTGCCCATATAACCACGGCCGTAAACATGAAATATGTGCTTGTCTTTTTTCTGCGGGCGGTATTTCTCCATAATTTGCAGCGGGATTTCCAGCAGGCGGATACGGGAATCCGTGCCGGTCTTCTGCCTTTTAATCTCAATCCACAGGCTGCCGTCCGCTGCCTGTACGATATGCTCGTCGGACAGCCTGGTAAGGTCGGCGTGACACAATCCTGTGAATGTCGAAAAAACAAACATATCACGGGCAAGGCATAAATTAGGTCTGTTAAAGCGGTGCCGCATCAGTTTCTCCAGGTCTTCCAGTTTGAGGTGACGGCTCTTTAACGGCGGCAGTTCGGGAAAGAGCTTCATGTAGGGATCGCGCCGGAGCGTTCCCTGATTAAAAGCCCGCTTGGTGATCTTTTTGAAGTTATACAGATGCTGGTGAACCGTTTTCTGCTGTAATCCCCGGTCTGTCCTTAAAAAGAGGTCGTAAGCCTCGTAAAAGTTCAGGTCGAGGCTGCGCAGGCTTACATCATCGGCATCGTATTGTTTCCGTATGAAGGCAAGAAGGTGGTTATACGATACTACATATATGTCGTATGCTTCTTTCTTGCGATCAACACCTACGCGCTTTTTAAATTCCTCGTTATGTTCCTCAAATAGTTTCATCAGCGTAACAGGCTTTTGGGCTACGCCTTTGAGCGCATTTTTCACAAGTTCCGCCGTGACGAAACCCTGGCTTTCCAATATCCGGTTATAATGACCGTTAATCTTTCCGGTAAGCAGGCCGATAGCCTTGTTTACCTCCAGCGCGTTACGGCTCTTTCCGGCGGCCCTGCCTCCGCTTTCGCCTTCTCCGGGCTCCCAGATAGCGGGATTAACCGAAACTTTTGTCCCTATCTGTTCATTTTCACCGTCGATACTCAGGCGGCAAAGTAACTGGCACATACCATCCCTACGGATTTTAGTGCGGTTGATATAGAATAAAATCGCAAACGTACTGCGTTTTTTCTTTTTTGTATTTTCTTTATTTACTGTGTTCATAATCTTCAATTTTAAAGTGCAAATTTGAATCGCCCTGTAATCCTTTTTTCGAGTGCTTTCATATCCTCGTCGATCTTCTCGTTCGTGATTTTCGCGTAAATCTGTGTCGTCGAAATCTGGCTGTGCCCGAGCATACGGCTCACCGTTTCGATGGGAACGCCTTGCGAGAGCGTAATTTCGGAAGCGTAGGTATGGCGTCCGCAATGGAATGTCAGCCGGCGGTTGATACCGCAGGTGTGGGCAATAATTTTTAATTCCCTGTTTATTTCCGAATTACTGTACATGGGAATCAACCGGCCTCCGGCCGCAGTATCCCTGTATCGTTCAAGGATTTGCAGCGGGAGTTCGAGCAGGGGTATCTCGTAGTCCATCCCTGTTTTCTCCCGGCTCGTTTTTATCCAGACTACCTTATCCTCCGCTATGAAAATATCCTCGTTCGTCAGCTTCCGCATATCGCTGTACGGAATGCCGGTATAGCATGAAAAGAGGAACAGATCGCGGATAAGGTAATGTTTCGGGCAGGTAAGCGGGGTTGTCATTAGTTTATCCAACTCTTTGCGGATAAGGTATTTTTGCTTGTGCCTGGGGCGCTCCGGCTCATAGTCTGCAAAGGGATTCTTGGTGATGATACCTTCGACAATGGCGTTCCCGACAATCGTGTTCAGGCGGGTGGTAAGCAATATGATCGTACCCGGTGCCAGTCCGCAGTCTATTTTCAGATAGAGGTCGAATTTATCAATAAACGACCTGTCCAACGCCGTGAAAGGTATATCCGAAAGTTTGTATTTGACTTCCAGAAATTTGGTAAGGTGGGCCAGGGCGTGCCAGTAGCCTTTCTCTGAACCTTTTTTACGGTTTACACCGATACGCTTGTCGAAATTCTCATTATGGGTACGGAAATAATCGAGCAACGTTTCCTGACCGTATGCCATACCCAGCAGGAGGGTTTTTACGTTTTCCGCCGTTACTTTTTCGTTGACGGCTGACAGCTCTTTGTAATGGGAAAGGGCGGAGGCACGGATGGCATCCAGCCGTTGATTGATCTCGTTGGCGATCTGGCTTTTCCCTGTGGCACGGCCCGACTGCCACAGGGATAGCGGCACGTTCGTTTTGGTGCTGAATGTGGTTTCGGAGTATTTTCCGATACTCAGTATTGCCATAAGGGGACATCTGCCGTCCTCTTTGATTTCGTTCTTTTTCAGGTAGAACGACACCTTTAACTCTTGCTGTTTCATAACTCTAATCATTAATGCAAATTTACCTGATATAGAGCTATTTGAAGGTATGCAGTATTCCGCCGCAGGGAGAATAAAACTCATATTTCCTGTTCAAAAGGCATCTTTTCCTCTCTGCTGGAAAAAATTGCGTACCTTTGGACGGAACTAAGAGCAAAAACGAGTGTTCTTTGGGGGTCTGGGCTTTATTCGCCATGTTGCCGGAGGTATTTTACGCCATAAAAGGCAACTCAAAAAGGCAACGGACAAGTCAGAAATCTTTGGCTTAACCATGCTATATTCTGCTATTTTACTTCCGGGCAGAATGAAGCGAGATACGGCGAACATTTCTAATTTCCAGCCACTTACTTTATCCACTTAGTTTTGCCAAAGTTTTCGGAAGTTTTTCTATATTTGTGCAATATAAAGAGCATATTTTATGGAAAAACGAATAATAAAGGCAATTATAGCCGAGCGTCAGCAAGAAATTAGTAAGATTCAGCTGGTTGAAAGACCGATATCATTACTTGGGATGAAGAAAGGACAATTTCAGGGAATGAGTTGGATATAGAAGTCGTGCCGGTTTGGAAATGGCTGTTGCGATATTGCTGACATTGAAAGGTGCTAAAACCGATTTATGCAACTTTGTTGCATAAATCATTTGCTACCTTTGCATCAACTAAATGATGAATGTTATGGGACATTGTAGTTGTGGCGCTCACTCATGCGCAGCAGAAAAAAAGGTTGATGTAAAGGTTTCGGTATTCCATGAATATGGGAAAGTGATATTCTCTCTCCTGCTGCTGGCAGGTGGAATAATAATGAATGCTCTCGATTTAGCATTCTTCCGTGAAGGATATGTTTCTTTGATATGGTATATCGTAGCCTATCTTCCGGTAGGGATTCCGGTGATGAAAGAAGCCTGGGAAAGTATCAGGGAAAAAGACTATTTCAGTGAGTTTACTCTAATGGTTATTGCTACTCTGGGGGCTTTCTATATTGGCGAATATCCGGAAGGAGTGGCCGTGATGTTATTTTATACAGTAGGAGAACTGTTTCAGGATAAAGCGGTAGATAAGGCCAAACGTAATATCGGAGCCTTATTGGATGTAAGACCCGAGAAAGCACTGGTACTTAGAGAGGGTAATCTTGTTCTTGAAAGTCCTAAAAAGATAAAAGTCGGTGAAATCATAGAAATAAAGGCAGGTGAGCGAGTACCACTCGATGGAACCATGCAGAATGAGGTTGCCGCTTTTAATACAGCTGCATTAACGGGCGAAAGCGCGCCTCGTAATATTCGGAAAGGGGAGGAAGTGCTTGCCGGAATGATTGTAACCGACAAGGTAATCCGACTTGAAGTGACGAGACCTTTTGACAAGAGCGCACTCGCCCGAATATTGGAACTTGTTCAGAATGCCGCCGAACGTAAAGCTCCGGCAGAATTGTTTATTCGCAAGTTTGCCCGTGTTTACACACCGATTGTTATCATACTGGCCGTATTAATTGTATTGTCTCCATTGGTCTATTCACTTATCAATCCTGCATTTGTATTCACATTTAATGATTGGTTATACAGAGCTTTGGTCTTTTTGGTGATTTCATGTCCATGCGCATTGGTGGTTAGTATTCCATTAGGCTATTTTGGTGGTATCGGAGCGGCATCCCGATTGGGTATTTTATTCAAAGGCGGTAATTATCTGGATGCTATCACCAAAATCAATACGGTGGTATTCGATAAAACAGGAACCCTGACAAAAGGAACCTTTGATGTGCAGGCTTGTAAAAGTGCAGGCGATATTTCGGAAGAAGAATTAGTGAAACTGATTGCTTCGGTAGAAAGTGATAGCACACATCCGATTGCCAAGGCTGTTGTAAACTACGCAAAAGAACAAAACATAGAACGCGTAACCGTTACCGATACGAAAGAATATGCCGGCTTCGGATTGGAAGCAACGGTAGGCGGAATACCGGTTCTGGTTGGTAATTGCCGGTTACTGTCCAAGTTTGATATATCCTTTCCGCAAGAATTGTTGAAGATAACAGATACCATTGTAGTCTGTGCTGTTGGAAACCGTTATGCCGGTTATCTGTTGTTGGCTGATGCCTTGAAAGAAGATGCAAAGGTAGCTATTGACCGCTTAAAAGCTTTAAATATTGAAAACATACAGATATTATCCGGTGATAAACAGAGTATTGTTACTAACTTTGCGGAGAAGCTCGGCATATCGAAAGCCTATGGCGACTTGCTGCCGGAAGGGAAAGTGAAACACCTGGAAGAATTGCGTCAGGATGAGGCAAACCGGATTGCATTTGTCGGCGATGGAATGAATGACGCACCGGTGCTTGCTTTGAGTCATGTCGGTATTGCTATGGGAGGATTGGGCAGTGATGCAGCCATTGAAACAGCCGATGTCGTGATACAGACAGATCAGCCGTCGAAAGTAGCCGAAGCTATCAAAGTAGGAAAGTTGACACGAAGAATCATTTGGCAGAATGTATCACTGGCATTTGGAGTGAAATTGCTTGTATTGATTTTGGGAGCCGGTGGAATCGCTACTCTTTGGGAAGCTGTCTTCGCAGACGTAGGCGTTGCGTTGCTTGCTATTATGAACGCCGTCAGAATACAGAAAATGATAAAATAGGAGAAAGATGGAAGAAGATATTTATTTGGATAAGCTGGTCAGAAGAGACATTAAGCCAACTGCAATAAGGCTCTTGGTGATAAAAGAGATGATGCAGGCAGAGCGTGCAGTGTCATTGCTTGACCTCGAAACATTGCTCGACACAGTTGATAAATCGACCATATCCCGTACCATCGCTCTCTTCTTGTCTCATCACCTCATACATAGCATAGACGATGGAAGCGGCTCGTTGAAGTATGCCGTTTGCGACAACTCTTGCAATTGTGTGGTACAGGATTTACATTCGCATTTTTATTGTGAGAAATGTCATCGTACATTCTGCCTGGAAGGTACCCATATCCCGGTGATTGATTTGCCTGAAGGATTTACTTTGCATAGCATTAATTATGTCCTTAAAGGGATTTGTCAGGAATGTTCTTCCGTGGGAATGACATTGGCAATGAAATAAAAAAGGCCGAAACCCGGAACGATAAAAAGATCGTCAGGTTTCGGCCTTCTGCTTTCGCTAATATTGTTTGATTAGTCAATATTGGGATTCAAAGCATGCCAGTCCTTGATGGCTGGGATGATTCCCATTTCAATCACTTCGTCACGAAGTTTACATAAGTGTTCGTAGCTCTTTTCTAATTCTTCCTGTTCGGCAGGAGTTCCGGCTATTTCTTTATAAGTAACGCCGTCTTTAGTAATTGAAGTTTCCATCGCCATCATGATATGGTCGAATTTGCCATTGGAAACATACGTTCCGGCAGGCCAGCGGAATGGCTGTCCGCCCATAGCAGCAGCAATCATTTCGATAGACAGATAAGCCGGGCTTTGGAAAGAAGAACGGCCGCGCAGGTCGATGATATGTTTTCCACCCTGGATGACACGTACTTTCAGTGCTTCCCATTCCGTCAACGGAAGGCGGGTAGTACCGATGAAATCGGTCAGGGGTTCTCCTTTTATTTTGGTGGTAGATGCAAATACAGCCATTTGTTCTCCATGACCGCCATACGTACGGCAATTCTGAATGTCGGAAGCGGGGATATGGAAGTATTTCACCAGTTCGTTTTGCAGGCGGGTGCTATCCAACGCAGCCAATGTAGAAACTTGTGAAGGTTTCAAACCTGAATACAACAAAGTAATCAAGCCGGTGATGTCTGCAGGATTAAAGATGACAACGATATGTTTTACGTTCGGGCAATATTGACGAACGTCTTTTCCGAATTGAGCGGCAATCTCTGCATTTCCTTTCAACAGATCTTCGCGGGTCATACCTGCCTTACGGGCTGCTCCACCGGAAGAAACAATATAAGAAGCTCCGGTCAGCGCTTCCTTGATATCGGAAGTATAGGTAAGGTTGACACCTTCAAAACCGCAATGATACAGTTCTTCAGCTACTCCTTCCAAAGCTGGTGCGAATGGATCATAGAGACAAATATTCGGAGTGAGTTTCATCATCATGGCTGTTTGTGCCATGTTGGAGCCGATCATTCCGGCAGCTCCCACAATCGTAAGTTTCTCGTTGGTTAGAAATTCCATAATCTTATATGTTTAAAAAGTGAATAATTTACTCTTTCTTTTTGTCGCTACAAAGTTAACATATTAGAAAGCAAATTGTTCATTGCAAATAGTTTTGGGCGATAACGAAAAGTTATAATCGGATTCCTTTTAAAATGGCAAAAAGAGATTGCAGATTTACCTGCAATCTCTTCCTGCCTATTGAAAACAAATAAAACGTGAATTTGAAGTGTACTTTAAAAAGCTCTTAACCCATAATCAAAATCCATTTTGTTAGTTCCTTGTACTTCTATTTTGATTGTATTCTTACCTTTCTTCAATAAGGAAGAATAATCACTTAGGTTGTACTGATTATATTGTTTGGTCATTCGGATGTCTTGGAGGAATACCTCAACACCGTTCAACCATACTTTGCCTGTTCCTGCGGCGCGTAACCACAAAGATAAGTTCTTCAATGGCTGGTTTAAAACGAATTCTGTTTCGGAAACGACCGTTGCTTTCGGCTGGACGGAATAAGGCAACATCACTTGTTTCATCTCGCTGCCATTGACGGATACCTTACGTTGATTTTTAGCTCCGCCTTGTCCGTCGGGTACTAACGTAATGGCTTTGGCAGGTGCTACATTATATAAATCGTTATGTAAGATATGCAGGAGCGAAGTCGGCATTTTCGTAATCTTGCGGTCATACGTCAGCAGGCCGTTCACTTCTCCCTCCACATCTGTTGTCTGTGTGTAAATGGCTGCGCTTAGACCTTGTGCAATGAGTGTTTTTAAATCGTGTATCACTCTGCCGTAATTATCCATTAAAGCCACAGCGCCATCAATATTCTTATATCCCCAATTACGCATTTCCGGATTCCAAAGATGTTCTTTGATGGCCCATCCGTATCCTCCGAATTCTCCTAGAACCGAGATACGGTTACCGTTGTATTCAGGAAGGATCATGGACGAAACCGGATAGTTGTGTACGTCATACATGTGTCCTACACCTCTGTCGGCCCATCCTGTCACACCATCGATAATACGGCTCTTGTCGTAATTCATCACTTTGTTTACAATTTCAGCGGTATTGTGTTGTCCCCATCCTTCATTGAATACTACCCAAGTGGTGATACAGGAATAGAAGCGCAGACGGTCAATCATTTCAAACATCTCTTTTTGCCACTGTGCGGAATGTTCGGCAGGAGCATTCCAGTCATTTGGCGCACCAGCAGCTACATGTTCGGCTTGCTTTCTTTCGGTCGAGAAGCCGGAAACCATATCCTGCCACAGCATCAATCCCAGTGAATCGGCATAGTAATAATATTGTTCCGGTTCCACTTTGATATGTTTGCGGATGGTGTTGAATCCCATTTCTTTCAATTGCACCATGTCCCACAGCATCGCTTCTTCAGACGGAGGAGTGAGTAAACCGTCCGGCCACCAACCTTGATCTAACGTGCCGAACTGGAAGATCGGTTCTCCATTGAGACAGATGCGATTGTAGCCGCATGCATCTTTTTTGATGCTGGTTTCACGAAGAGTAAAATAACTTTTTACGTTATCAGTGGTTTTGCCGTTAACGGATAATTCTACGTTCAAATGATAGATTTTAGGAGAAGCCGGAGACCATAATACAGCATTCGGGATCTCTATCTCCATGTCGGATATACCCTTTTGTGTGATAGTCTTGATAACTTTTCCATCATCCATCACTTCGACTTTGATATTTTCCTGCCCTTTGGCTCCGGCTATATCCAAATGTAGCTTTACCGTCTTTTTATGAATGTCCGCTTCCGGTAATATTTGGCGTATGTGTTGCGGATTAACAGCTTCCAGCCATACCGTCTGCCAGATTCCGGATACCGGAGTGTACCAAATACCTTTCTGATTCAGTTGTTGTTTTCCTCGTGAGATAGATTCTTGATCGGTAGGATCGACCACAGAAAGTTCAACTATCTGATCGCCGCTTTTATTTATGAATTTCGTTATGTCAAACTCAAAAGGGTTGTTTCCTCCTTTGTGCGTGCCTGCCAGTTTATTGTTTACCCATACTTGACATTCATAATCCACTGCCTGAAAATGCAGGATGATATTCTTGCCTTTCCAGTCTTCATCTATGGTGAAATTGTGCTGATACCATAATTTATCAGTAGGAAGAAAAGTGCGTTGTACTCCTGAAAGAGAAGACTCTATGGCAAATGGAACCAGAATTTCTCCCTCATACTCCACTTGTTTCTTTGTTGTGGCCTGGTCTGTCACCGCAAACTTCCATAGCCCGTTCAGGTTCATCCATTGCGAGCGTTGTAACTGCGGGCGTGGGTAGCTTCTCCATACATTTTCCGGCGTCACTTTTTCTGCCCATACAGTTTTGATTTTATCTCCTTTCGGGCTCCATGCAGCAAAAACTGAAGTCTGCAATAAAGCACCCAACATGATTGTCAATACGTGTTTCTTCTTCATTGTTATTACTTGGTTTTGTATTCTTTTAAATCTTTTTTCCGTCCTTGATTGTAGGTATTCCACATTTTGGGGAAATACATGACATCACTCTTGTCCGCCCATTCGAAATAGGCATTTTCCATCTCCTTGACCCGTTCCGGATATTGGGCAGACAGGTCATTTTGTTCGGTGCGGTCTTTGGTTATGTTGTATAGCTCCCATTTATCTTCTTTGAAATAGGCTGATACAAGTTTCCAATCCCCTTTTCTCACCATCCTGTTTCCCTCGTGCTCGGCGTAAATATAGCGTTCTTTCAATTTCTCTCCTTGTAGGATGGGCAGGATAGACGTACCTGCTGTAGGGAGTATTTCTCTTCCCTGATAAGTCCGGGGATATTTCGTTTCTGCCAGTTCGACGCATGTCGGCATGATATCTGAAAATTGGCAGGGTTGATGGTCTATCTTCCCTTTGTTTTTCACCTTGTTTCCCCAGTAGGCAATGCAGGGGGTGGAAATACCTCCTTCGTATGCATAGTGCTTGTATAGGGTGAGTGGGGTGCAACAAGCGTTTGCCCAACCTGTTCCATAATGATGATAGGTGCCGGGAAGTCCCATGCCATCCAGTTCTTCTCCCACGTGTGTGTGATAGGCAAGTCCGCTGTGTCCGTCGAAACCGAATTCATGCCATTCGGCGCATGCGCCATTGTCTGACATGAATAGGATGAATGTGTTATCCAGTTCTCCGTTCTTGTCCAGTTTGTCGACAACACGGCCGATGTTTGTATCCATAATATCCACCATGGCGGCATAGATTGACATTCGTCGGGCTAAGTCCGTTTGTTGTTCTTTCGTCAAAGAATCCCATGCAGGCAGTGGATGTGCTTCGTCCATAAAGAAGCTGCCGGGCACTACACCTCGTGGACTTAATTCCGGTTTCCCCTGCAACAGATTCATTCCGACGATACGTTTCCAACGTTGGTCGCGTATCTTATCCCAGCCTTGCAGATAGGTTTTCATATACTTGTCGATCATCGCTTTAGGAGCGTGCAAGGGAAAGTGGGGTGCATTATAGGCTAAATATAGAAATAGAGGTTTGTCTTCATTGTGTGCCTGGTCGATAAAGTCGACAGCGTAGTCAGTGATTACATTGGTGGCATAGAATTCCCCTTCGGCATATTCGTGCAGAGGGCGGTCTTTGGGTAGGCGTGTATATACTTTGGGATTCCAAAAGGAATTGAATCCGCCTAGTAGTCCGTAGTATTCCTGAAATCCCCGTTGCACGGGATTGACTTTTCCCAGATGCCATTTACCTGCCATGGCGGTAAAGTAGCCGGCTTCTTTCAATACCTCTGCAATTGTCACATTGTCCGAGTTAGAGCGGAATCCGGCATAACCTTTCGCCTCTTTGGCATGGCTGCCCGTCATGTGCCCCAAACCGGTTTGATGGGGATACAATCCGGTCAATAGATTGGCACGCGAGGGACAACTGCGTGCGCTGTTGTACATTTGTGTCATTCGGATTCCCTGTGCGGCCAGATGGTCTAATACCGGAGTTTCTATCTCTCCTCCGAAGCAACCCAAATCGGAGAAACCTAAGTCGTCCGCTAATATCAGGATGATATTGGGTTTTTCTTGTGCGGTAACTGTACTTCCCAGTGCCAGTCCGCCTGCTATCAATGCAAGTTTATTCATGGAGTGTTTGTTGTTAGTTTGAATAGAGAGTTTGTTTTACTGAAAAGATTGCACTTCATCCGGTCCGGGAGTTGCGTAATGCGGATCGATGGCACGGATATATACATCTCCGTCCGGTAGGATTTTTACGTCCAAAGGTACAATGGTCGTCCCTAGTTTGTTGATGGTCTGTGCGTCCTCTCTCAAGTCCCGTTTTTCAATACCGTCCGGATCCAGCGGCGGTCGGTTGCCATTGAAGAAGGCAGTACACCACCATTTGCCGTTTTTGTCCTGAAAAGGAGTGCCATGTCCTAAGAAACGTCCCGCAAAGCGACGCTCGCTGTAAGGACCTGTGACTTTATCGGATGTGCAATAATATAAATTATAGGATCCTTTGCGTCCTTGGTCGGTAGACCATGCCGTACCGAAATGCACGTATTTCTTTCCGATCTTACGCATAGTAGCCCCTTCGTGTCCGATTTTGCGGTTGGACGGATCGATACGCACCGGTTCTCCTGCCAATCCGGCAAAGTCCGGTTTCAGAGGGACAATGAGTGTGTTGCTGAATAGTAGATACCACGTTCCGTCGTCATCTTTAAAGAGAGACGGGTCATGCTTTTTCAGGAATGCTTCCGGGTTGGGGTGCTTCCAGGGACCTTTGATATCTTTTCCGCTACTCAGAGCCAGTCCGCTATGTTTTTGCGGACAATACACAAGTGCCCAGCAGTCACCGGTCCAATGTAGTTCGGGTGCCCACAATGGATTTTTGGTAGCCATTTCTTCTCTTCCTTTGAAAGTGGGTGAATCTTCTGCCAGTGAATAAGGAGCGCCCAAAGATTTCCAATGAGCTAAATCGTCGCTGCACCATACTTGTACCTGATAACCTACGATGCTTGTTTTACCCAATCCCGTGTTGTATTGGTCGTCCTGTTCTCTCGGGTCGCCGGCAACAGGAGTCGTTCCGGTCAGGTAATATTTTCCGTCCGGTCCCAATACGATATAGGGGTCACGAATCCACCCGCCTTTGATATGGAGGGCTTTGTCATGCGACTTCACACCTGCCAATATATCTCCGGCACTTAATTGCGCTTTTGTGGTGACCGACAAAAACAGAAAAAATAGTGGTAAAAATAAGTTTTTCATATAGTGTAATATGTTTAGTGTTACTAATAGATCAGACTTACAGCTCTTATATGCATTTGCAAATAAAGGATTTTATATGGAAATAGATGCGTAATATTTCGTTCAAAAGTCGTTCATATTTGTAAAAAAAGGAGGAATAACACATATTTCCACTTCCTCTGAACATATTTACGGATGGCAAGATGAAAAAAACTCTATATTTGCATAAACTAAAAGCACGAAACGAGTTATGAAAAGCATAAATGTAAGAAGATTCTTACTGACAGGTTTATTCCTATATACAGCGATGAGCCTATGCGCAACTATCCATTATAATAATTTGCGGTTTAAACAATTTGAGACTTTAGACAAACTACCTCATAAAACGATTAACGCCATCACACAGGATAATTCGGGATTTCTTTGGCTGGGAACCCGGAACGGACTTTGCCGGTATGACGGATACAATATTGTCACGTATCAATATCATGAAAATGATTCGAACTCGCTTTGCCATAATTTTGTAAATACACTCTATAATGACAGCTTGCAGAATGTAATCTGGATTGCTACTGAAGAGGGAATCTGCAAGTATTCGTCTTCCACCGGACGTTTTGTACGTTATCGGATTGAGGGGAATACCAAGCCGAATGTGGTTTTCCTGAAAACTTTCGATAAACAGTTGCTGGCGGGATGCAGCAATGGAGTGTATGCCTATGATGAAAAGAAAGATGCTTTTGTGCCGTTTCTGCTTACTGGCACGGAGGCCAGCCTTGTGTCCGGATTGGCAGAAGACCATAATGGCTTTTTATGGATCAGTACCCCGAAAGGTGCCAAGTGTTATAATATGCATAAAAAAGTCTTTATGAAATTGCCCGAAAGTGTATCGCACATATCGAGCAAACTCTATATCGATAAATTCAACCGCCTGTGGTATAATATGAACCAGCAAGTGAATGTTTATGATATAAATAATCAACAGAATTACTCCATCAAGGAAAGTAAACAGTTTAAAATCTTTAAGTCTATTGCTCTTGATGGAATGGATAACATTTGGTTAGGAAGCGAGTATGGAATTTTTGTTTATGGAAAAGATTTGCGACTGATCCATCACTATCAGCAGACCGAAGGGGATTTGAGCAACTTGAACGATAACCCGATTTATAGTCTGTTTATGGACGCCAATCACAATATGTGGGTGGGTACTTATTTCGGTGGAGTGAACTGCTATATCGATGCAACAGACAATTTTCATGTATTCTCATACGGAAATTCCAGAAATCACCTGAGCGGAAAGGCAGTGAGACAGATAACCGGAGGTCCTGATGAGGATATATATATTGCAACCGAAGATGGAGGTTTGAACCGTATCGACAAGTCCGGACAGATAACCCGCTCGGAAGCATTGCATCAACGAATGGATATTGGAGCTACGAACGTACACTCTTTATTACTAAATCATGAGGGGGATTTATGGATTGGCCTTTACGAGAAAGGAGCCAGATGTTATAACTTCCGGACGCAGCATACAAAGGTTTTTCTTCCGATGGATTTATACAGGAGGCATTCCGGTTTCTGCATGATAGAAGATGCGGAGCATGACATCTGGTATGGAGGTCTGAATGGTTTTGTCATCTTCAGGAAAGAGGGGAAAGGGTACGAAGTGATGAAGTTTAAAAAGCCTTTCTTAAAGTTTATATTCTGCATGGTGAATGCTCCTGATGGGACCGTTTGGGCGGGAACACGAAGAGACGGAGTCTTTCGGCTTGACAAACGCAAACAGACGGTTGAGAGAATTGCGACTTTTCCCAATAAAGAATTATTTATCACCGATCTTTATGTTGATTCTCAAAATCAGATATGGGTGGGTACGGATGATAATGGAATGTTGCTCCTGAACAGTAAAGGGGAGTATATCACGTCATATACGGAAGAGCAGATTGGCTCCAACTCGATCAAAGGCATTGTAGAAGATAATGCAGGTAATATCTGGTTCGGCACAGTGAATGGCTTGTGTTGTATTCGTGCAAAGGGAGGAATCATGCGTTATACAACCGAGGATGGATTGCCTACCAACCAGTTCAACTATTCCTCCGCTTATAAGGATGCCCGTGGAGTATTGTATTTTGGAACCATCAACGGGCTGGTTTCGTTCCATCCCGAACGAATATACAAATATCCATCCCGTTTTAATATTGCCCTGACCGCCATTTCATTGAACGGTGAGTTGATTAATCCATCTACTTCCGACTCGCCTCTTGAGAAGACAATCTCCGAATGTACTTCGATTACCTTGACGCACAAGCAGGCAAGATCCGTACAGATAGAATATTCGGGAATGAACTATCGCTATAATAACAACACGATGTATGCCATGAAACTGGAGGGTGTCGACAAGAAATGGCAGAATATCGGTGAACAACATCAGGTACGTTTCTCGAATTTACCTGCCGGTTATTACCGGTTGAGAATTAAGGCGGGCGAAGATGGTATTCATTGGTATGAGAAAGGAGAGAAAATAATTGATATACGTGTGCTTCCTCCTTTTTGGTTGTCGGGATGGGCTTATGGTTTCTATGCTGTTTGTTTGTTAATGTTGGGATATATCGGATATCGCTATACGAAGAACCGGTTGAGGCTGGTCATGAACCTGAAGACAGAACACAATCTTCGTGTGAATATGGAGAAACTAAATCAGCAGAAGATTAACTTCTTCACCTACATCTCGCATGATTTGAAAACACCGCTCACATTGATTCTCTCACCTTTGCAACGTCTGCTGTCGCAAAAGGAAATAACGAACCATGACAAGAAGAATATCGAAATCATTTATCGTAATGCCAATCAGATGAAGTATCTGATAGACGAGTTGCTTTCTTTCAGTAAGATTGAGATGAATCAGGAGAAGATTAATGTCCGCAAGGGAAATATAATGCTCTTTTTGAAAGAACTCTCCAATATATTTGAGATAGTTGCTCGAGATAGGGAGATTGACTTCATTGTCAAATTGGAAGATACGGATGAAGAGGTTTGGTTTTCTCCTTCCAAACTGGAGCGGATTATGTACAACCTGTTATCAAATGCTTTTAAATACACTGCCCCCGGTGATTATGTGCAACTCACTGCTTCTTTGCAGGAAGAGGATCAACAGACCTTTGTACACATTTCAGTGAAAGACAGTGGACGGGGGATTCCCGACGAAGTGAAAGACCGGATTTTTGAACCTTATTATCAGGTTTCTCCCAAAGATCACAGAGAGGGCTTCGGATTAGGGCTTTCGCTCACAAAATCGCTTATCCAGCTGCATCGAGGACGGATAGAAATAGAAAGTAAAGTGGGAGAGGGATCGAACTTCATCGTTATTCTTAACGTATCGGAGCAGGCTTATGAAGCCGCTGAAAGACGGCAGGACGGCATTACGCTGGCCGAAATACAGAAGTATAATATGCGCCTCAAAGAAACGGTGGAAATACTTCCCGATAAACTAACACAGGAAAAGCATCCCTTGCAGGAAGAACGGCAATCCATCCTTATTGTAGAGGATAACAATGAAATGAATAATTACCTGAAAGAGATTTTCATGGAGAACTATCAGGTGATTCAGACGTATAACGGTAAGGAGGCTTGCGAAGTGATGCAAAAAGTATATCCAAGTCTGATTATCAGTGACGTGATGATGCCGGTGATGGATGGTCTCGAACTGACCCGGCGCGTGAAGCAGGATATAAACACCAGTCATATACCTGTTATTCTTTTAACGGCAAAAACCGATGAGGGAGAGCAGACACAAGGGTATTTGTGTGGGGCGGATGCTTATATTCCCAAACCTTTCAATGCGAAGAATCTGGAACTTCTGGTCAGGAACATGCAACAGAACCGAATGTCGGGTATCGCGCATTTCAAACAGACAGAGGAACTGAATATCACACAGATCACCAACAATCCACGTGACGAGAGATTCATGAAAGATTTGGTGGAATTGATTATGGCTAATATTTCAAAGGAGGATTATGGAATCACTGAAATCACTTCTGCTTTATGTGTAAGCCGAAGTTTGTTGCATACGAAGTTGAAAATGCTGACAGGTTGTTCTGCTTCGCAGTTCATCAGAAGTATTCGGATGAGGGAAGCCAAGAAACATCTGTTGGATGGCATGAATGTGGCTGAGGCTGCTTGTGCTGTGGGAATGACCGATCCTAACTATTTCACGAAATGTTTCAAGAAAGAGTTTGATGTCACCCCCACAGAATTCACTAAAGAGCACTTGGCGTAAGGTTCGTGTTATTGCTTGCTTTTCTTTTTCTCATGCGGTCCGAATGAAAGTGGAACTACTTTTTTGCCGGACTTCTTTAGATTGCGCTGGTATTTCCTCATTAGTTCCATCCCTTTCAGGCGGGCGTTTTCGCCGTTGGCAAGCTCTTCCGGCATTTGGTTGATCCAGTTCAGATATATCCCGAACAGTTCTTTATACTTTTCGGGGTACTGATCTTTCAGCCCATGTTTTTCCTGGGGATCGGCTTCGATGTCATACAGGTCATAATCTTTTTCAAAGTGCGGGTCGGAAACCAGTTTCCATTTACCTTGCCGGATGGCGAATTCATTTTTGAATACCTGATTGTTGCTTTTCTTCTCCGTACTCCAATACAGTACATCGTGCGGCTCTGTCCGGTCTTTGCCCGACAGGTAAGGCAGCAGGTTGACACCATGCATATTAGTATGAGAGAGTCCGGCGAGTTCCATCACTGTAGGGGCGATGTCGATACTCATCACAGGTTTGTTGTAGATGGTTCCTTTGGCCAGTTTGGCTGGATAGCTGACGATGAATGGCACGCGGATGCCTCCCTCGTAGTATGACCCTTTCCGTCCTCTGAATTCCCATTTATCACTGTATTCCACGGCTCCGTTGTCACTTAGGTAGAAGATGATGGTATTGTCGCGCAATCCCAGCTGTTCCAATGTTTCTACCACTTTTCCCACTCCCTGGTCAAGTGCGAAAGTCATGGCACGACCAATATCATCCTTGCCGATTTCCTGCGGATTGATAGCCAGTTCTCCAATTAATTCTTCGGGTGCCTGCAAAGGAGAGTGTATGGCATTGTAAGGCAGATATAGGAAGAAAGGGTGGTCGGCATTTTTCTGAATAAAATCCACTGCGCGTTTGGTGTATTCGTAGGTGGAATATTCCATCTCCGTCACAGGTTCCATATTATCCAGTGTAAAAGCCAGTCCATTGTAGACTCCGTCCCATGAGCCTCCTACCAGCGGATCATAATAATCGTGCAGCCCGTTAATGAAACCGAAGAACGTCTGGAAACCACGATTGTTGGGGTGACTTCGGATATAATCTCCCAAGTGCCATTTGCCGATACATGCGGTGTCGTATCCGTTTTCCACCAAGTATTCACTTAATAGTTTTTGATCTTGGGGAATTCCACCTACGTGTGGAGTGGAAAGTCCATAGAAACCGAAACTCTGCTGATATTTTCCGGTCATCAGCCCGGCGCGTGTGGGGCTTGACAGATGTCCTGATGTATATCCCTGCATGCATTGCACACCGCTTGCCGCCAGTTTGTCGATATTGGGTGTTACAATCTTTTTGATGTGCGGATAGCAGTTCACTCCTCCGTATCCCTGGTCGTCAGCTAGGATGATAACGATATTGGGTTTATCGGGATGGGAGGGAGTGGTGTGCTGTGCGGACGCTTTCGCTATGGGCAGTATTGCCAGTAACGCTGTTGACAGTGTGCTCGTCTTTCTTACTGATATTTTCATCTTGTTCTATGATTGATTCTTATGATACTATGAGTCTCCGGTTTCATTAGTATATTGTTACCAAGTCTCAATACGCAGATCATCTATAGGATCACGACGTAATACGAGCTTCTCATCAACCTTATAATGCTTTCCGTCCATTTCATAGATATATTTCAGCGTAATTTCCGGGCAAGGCACGTCTCCATTACCGTTGAAAGTATATTCTTCACTTTTGTGGATGTAGTTTCCGGTTATTGCTTCAACGGGGCGGAACCCTTTTTCAGTACCGATTTGTACTTTATAGTTGCCACCGAAATTTCCATTGTTTTCAAATGTTAGTCGTAGATTGTCCTTTTTGTCAGTTGCTGGATCTCCAATCCCCGGACGAATGAGTTCACTCTTGCTTAGTGTTGTCAATACGCATGTGGGACTTTTGATGATGTCCTGTTTATCACCGTATGATTGTCGTGTAGATTCTATCGGGTTTCCGGCTTCGTCCAGTTCTACCACATTGCCTGTCAGATAATAGGTTCCGGAGAAAGAACTTGCATATTTGATAGCAACAACAGATGTTTCTCCTCCCTCGCGAATTTGATCCATAGAACTTTCTATCACTCTGAAGGGCAAGGCATAATGCACTTCATGGGTTCGTTCGTCAGCATAGAAAGCATCCGTGAATTTGATTTCTACATCTGCAACAGGTAGAGTGGATTTGCGTACCCGGAATGTTTCCGGGTCGCCCAGCGTGTAATAGTTACTCGGCAGAAGTGTGAACCCGGTGCCGTTGAGTAGTGATTCGTCAATGGTGAATTTAGCCCAGTCCGCCTTGTCCACTTCGCGTTTTCCTCCTAAAGAAACACCTACATAGATCGACATGTTACGGTCGGATATAACGGTTCGCAGAGGATTGCTGATGGCGAATCCGGCAGAAGTGGTTTCATAATCTTCTATGTAATCTTCATAACAGGAAGTGAGTCCGGTCAATAGGAATAACAATGCTATTTGAAGTTTTTTCATTTTCATAATCATTACGTTTATTAGTTATTATCCCATCCGATATTGTTTTTCAGATTGGGGTTCTTTAATAGTTCTGCGTGAGGAAGAGGGAGATAGTAGAAACGTACGTCGTTGAACTTACGCTCTTCTACTGTTTCTGTGGCATAGGACAGAGTACCGTTAGCGTCTCTTGTCACAATCACTCCTTTTACTGATTCGTCTAATGGCAGCAACCAGCGACGCATATCGAAATATCGTTGATTTTCGAAAGCCAGTTCGAGTCTGCGTTCATTCTGAACTAACTTGCGGAACTGTTCTTTGCTGGCACTCATTTCTTCCAGATAAGCATCGTTTTCAGGAAGTCCTCCGGATAGGTGACGAATCATTTTCAGTACGTCATAGGCTGAATACTGACAGTCCGGTCCTTTCACTTTCGGTCCCCAGGCTTCATTAGAGGCTTCTGCAAAGTTCAGGAATACTTCTGATTTACGGAGAAGCGGGTTGTAATGAATGGCAGATAGTTTCTGGATGGGAGCTAGCATATCTTTTTTTCTCGACATGAATTTGGCGAGGTAATAACCGGTGCGGCTCGCTTGGGGATGAAATTCTTTGGAATCTTTGCCTCCGGCAACAACATCTATGTTGGTATTATTATCACCAAATGAACGTCCTTGGTAGTAAACGTTTAGAACCAGACGCTTGTCACGTTTTTCATAGGGGAAATCCGGATCATATTCAGCACTCTCACCAATTGGATAACCATCAATAGCCGGGAAGGCATCCACTAGATTTTGTGAAGGAACCGTGTGGGCTGTTCCCCTATAAAAGGGAGGAAAATGATTTGCTTCCATCCCGTTAGTATTGAAGTAGCTGCGGAATACAAAATCGGTCGGTGTTGTAGTTGGAGCATCAGCGATATTGTTGGCTTTCAACGGAGTATATTTACCAAAATCTTGTAGTTGTAGTACTGCGTTGGAGATAAGAGCTGCCTGTTCCCATTGCTTTTGATAACCTTCCGGGTCGATAACTGAATAATCACTTCCATGATTTAAGGTAATTGTATCCGAAGATTGGAAAGCCGGGCTTGCACTATATAATGCTACTCTGGACTTTAAGACGGCTGCTGCCATTGACGTTGCACGGCCTATATTGCCTACACCTACGATAGCGTCGTCGCCCGTATAAGTGGCAGGTAATTTTTTCATAGCCAGGTCGCAATCTTGTAAGATCTGGCGTACACATTCCTGATAGGTGTTTCGTTTGAACTTTTCTAGTTGCTTCGCTTCTTCTATGGTGACAAAATGAGTGATAATGGGATAACCTAGAGCTTCCCCTTCATCAGTACGGCCGCCATAACGTTGCAACAGTGCAAATCCCCACCAGGCGCGAAGGAAGAGCGCTTCGCCTTCCAATCGTTTTTTGATGGCAGCATCCGTTTCCGGATTGGTACGGTCATAGCTTAAATCATCGCGTAAGCCCTTTTCCAGAAATTCATGGATATTTTGCATTTGCTTATAACATCCATCCCAGTTTCCGATGGGATTATCGGCTCCGGTAATCCCTCCGATGGCTGCTTTGTAGACACCTGAACCATAAGAGTTGGTTACGGCATTGTCTGTTGCTGCATCCAGGAAGTTATTGTCAAAACAGTTGGGAGTATTAGGAATAGCAGAGTAAGCTTGCATTAATACTCCTTGTGCCAAGTCTGAAAGTTTCCAGACTTTATTATCATCCCATTCATTGACTGTCTTTGTATCTAATACATCCTCGCAAGAAAGGAACAAGGACGACAGGGCGGATAATATTAGTATGCTACCTATTTTCATATATTGTTTTTGTTTTTATAAATTAACTACGTTCTTTTTTTAGAAAGTAACAGAAAGCCCTCCTGTGTAAGTTGCGAGTACCGGGTAATTGGTAATACCTGCATCCGGACGTTCCGGGTCCATGTCTTTGAAACCGGAAATGACAAATAAATTGGCTCCTCGTGCAAATAATTTCAGATTCTGGGCTATGTTTTTCTTCTTGAATTTGAAAGTATAGCTCAATTCAATGTTTTTCAAACGGAAAAAGGCACTGTTTCTTACCCAATAGCTGGAATTGCGGAAGCTGTTCTTTCCGTCAGTGGAGGTCAAACGGGGATAACTGCCTTGAGGATTCTGCGTTTCGTGATAGCGGTCGAGCACCCTATCTGAATACTTTCCTAAACCGGTGTTCCAATAGTAAGTGTTCGATAGGAGTTTGTCTACTCCGGTTTCGGCTACTCCCTGTATATAGAGCCCCCAATTTCTGTAGTGTAAATCTACATCTATTCCCCATGAAATTCGAGGAAAGTTATTACCGACTATCGTTTCGTCACGGCTATCGATAATCTCGTCTCCGTTTAGATCGGCATAGGCTATGTCCCCGTTCTGATAAGGACCGAAGCTTTGGGGTGCGTGACCATTCAAAGGAATATCTTTACCGAATAATCCTTCTGCCTGTAAACCGAAAATGTGATCGGTAGGTTGCCCGATTTTCTTACGGTAGTCTTCTATGTTGTCCAGTTCATCCGCTTTAATCAGTTTGTTTTTGGAAAAGGTCAGGTTTAAGCCGACTTCATACGAGAAATCCTTTATTGGGCTGTCAAACCAACTGATAGATGCTTCTACTCCTTGATTCTTTACTTCGGCCCTATTTTCTGCATATAGATAATCTCCTATCATATCTGTATAGTGGCTCGAATTTGTTCCTATAATATCCCAACGCCTTTCGTGAAAGTAATTAATTTCACCCCGTAAACGGTTCTGTAAAAGGCGGCCTTCAATACCTATATTCAGTTCCGCCGATTTTTCCCATTTTAAATTCGGATTTCCATAACGGATTAGGGAGGTGATATAGGAGTTGTTCTTATTCTGTTCACCCAAACCTACCGTCCCATTCTCTTTCCAGGTAGTTTGATATAGACTATAACCGGTATTTCCTGCATAACCTAGTACTCCAAAACTTGCTTTCAGTTTTAAAAAGTTAATTGTTTCGATGTTCTTCATAAACTGTTCATTGGAAAGCACCCAGCCGATGCCGACTGTGGGTGAGAAGAAGTACTTGTGGTCATCCATAAATTTGTTGGACCCCATATAAACCAACGCTGTTTCTGCCAAATACCGTTTGTCGTATCCATAATTCAGTCGAAGAGAGTAACTGGCGTCAATGATATCTTGATTTTGCCCTTGTCGTTCCGTTTTGTAATAACGATATGCGATGGTTGCTCCTAGATCATGAATACCGAATGCCCGATTATAGGATATATTGGTTCTCCAACCGGATGTCCGTTTCACGCTATTGTTAGAGATGGAATAGTCTTTCGGTAGATTCTGTTTCCGTTTTTGCGTGAATTGTATCTGTTCGTTGCCTGTTTCGTCTTTATACGGACGTATATCATAAGTGGCATATACTTTTGATAAGGATTGTCTGGTGACGTTATAATTATCGAAAGTGAGATATGCTTCTGCTGTCAATCCTTTTATATATTTATTAAAATCCAGATCTAATCCTAAATCAGCTTGGCTGGACATATATCGCTCTGATGAATTACCGCCATATACGACATCTGCATATAGATTATCAGAAAAACGGTCACTGGTTCCGAAATAAGGAACTCCGTCTTCTGCGGGAGGCATACCGATGTTTTCCGGAGCTATAGTGAACGGATATTCATTGGGACGATTGGTGGAAATAGCATTATAGATGCCTGTTCCGTCTTTGCTTCCCCAATCCTTAATTTCCAATCGTGCTCCTACACCGGCTTTGACACGCATATAATCGGTGATTCGAATTTCCAAATTACCTCGAAGGTTCAGACGATTCAAGTTTTGTCTTTCTCCAAGTTTCTCCAGGCCGTTTGCCCCGGTATATCCGGCTACCATCGCATATTTCATATTTCTGCTTCCTCCAATAAACTCGACGGTAGCTTTTCGGTAGAAACTTTGTTTGCGTGTAAATTCATTCATATAATCTACATTAGGGTATAATAAATCATTAACACCGGTGCTGTTCTTATATCCTTCCAATTGTCCGGGTTGGTAGATGGGAGCCAGACCGTCATTTGCCCGTGCTTCGTTGTATAGCGTGGCATAATTGTAAGAGTCGAGGTATTTCGGTGTGCGGGTTACGTGCATGATTCCTCCCTCTACGGTGGTACGTATCTTTCGTTTCCCGATCTTTCCTTTCTTGGTTGTTACTTTGATAATTCCGTTTGCAGCCGCCGGACCATATAAAACTTTGGCTACAGCATCTTTCAGGACTTCTATAGATTCGATTTCCTCTACCAAAAGGTCATCTAAAGATCGTTCTATTCCGTCAATGATGACAATAGCCTGACTGTTTCCATTGGTGTGTTGACCGCGTATAAACAAGTTGGATGTGTTGAAGCCTAAGCCTCCGTCTCCCCATCTTGCTATGAGTCCCGGTGCTTTTCCCTGTAGAGCGTTGACGACGTTCAAATCCGGAAAACTTCTTAATTCTTCAACAGGTATATAATTGGCAGCTCCCACGAATTCTTTTTGTGATGTTATTCCTCCATCTAACCGTTCGATGATAGCTGTATCGGTAGCAAGTACCTCTTCGTGCAAAGATTGAGCCGTCGCTACACCCGGATAGAGAATAAGGACTCCCGCTGCAAGTATAGTCCATTTATATAATATATGTTTTTTCATGTGATACAAATTTTAAATGAATAAATTACCATCCCGGATTTTGTTGGAGTGTGCCGTTACTACTTGCCACATCTGTTTTGGGGAATGGATACCAATAGTTGCGCATCGCAAAATTTCTGACTTCAGGAGTTACATCCACTATTGTATAGGTGAACTTCATTTTATTTATGGCCACTTTGGGATCGACGGGAGTCGCTTTGATTCCTTTAATCGGATACGTTTGGTTGAACAGCTCATGGGCGATCATCCAACGTCTGATGTCCCACCAACGATGATTCTCAAACATTAATTCGACAGCTCTCTCTTTGCGTAGTGCTTCTCTGAATAAGTCAGGATCAGTAACCCGGTCTTGTGTAAGAGCTGTGATGCCGGCACGTTTGCGAACAATATTTAATGCATCTTCAGCAGATAAGTCGCATTCTTCCACTTTTTGTGTCGCACTTCCTGTTGCTTCAAATGAGGCTTCGGCGAAATCCAGATAGACTTGCGCTACACGGATATATGGTGTGATGACACGATATTTATCCCATTGGGCTGTATAACGATTTGCTTCAGGCCATAGAAACTTCTTACATAAGTATCCTGTTTGTTGACGGTTGTTGATGTTTTTCAAAGTTTTCATGTCTTCAGAAGCTTTTCCTCCTTCAAATGTTGTGATGTACAGAGGTTTGCTACTGCTATTCTTTCCCCATTCTTCACCGGGTACTAAAATATTATTCTTTAATCTGGGATCGCGGTCTGTCCATGGCTTTTGATTGTCATAGGCTGCTCTTGAATCTTCGATCGGATAATAATTTCCATCCTTTCCTTTTTTCTCGAATAAGTCTACCATGTTTTGTGTAGGGGCGTTATATGTGGAGGCTGCCACTTGTGTTCCTCCTGCCAGATCTGCGTAGAGCCATAATGATTTCACAGTGGTGAGTCCTCCTGCCATAGGAGCGCGGTTATACCAAACGTGTTCGGGCTGGTGACTTGGTGGAAAGGTAAAATAAAATATATCCTTATATTCACTTTGATCCATCAGACGATATTGATCCGGGTGCGTATTGATATAGGTTATTACCTTCATGGCTGATTGGGCCGCCAATTTAGCTCTTTCTTTATCGTATTCTTTTATTTCAGTAGAATTTAAATCATTCTGCATGAGCGGACTGGCATCATATAGTTGTGCCATTGATTTGAAAGCCATGGCAGCTATTCTGGAAGGACGTCCGGTATTGCTGTCGTCCCATGTTTCCGGTAGCATGGATATGGCAGCTTCAATATCTTCCATCATCCATTGGTGAGATTCATGGTAAGTGACGCGAGGAATCTTTTCCTCTCCATTCTCGAGGAATGGATGGTCGAAGATAGGCATACCTCCATAACGTTTGAGTAACTGAAAATAGAACCATGCTCTATAAAAGTGTGCCTGTCCCAAAATTTCATTTGTTTGTTCTTCAGTCATTCCCGGAACTTTTGTGTAGTTTGCGAGTACCAGATTGGCAATTCGAATGGCTTTATATGCCGAATGAATACTAGTTGGACCTTTTACTCCAAGTTCGAATGTTTCGTCTTGTTTAGCTCTTAGCCAGTTTCCGGAGTTTAGCGTTAATACTGTTGATTTATTGAATATCATTACCATTTCGTCCGAAAAGCATCCGACGTGCGGACAACCGTCAGAGTTATTGTCATCTCCGAATATTTGTTCTAATTCTGTAAAACAAATATCCAGAAATCCTCTGATCGTCTCATAACTTTTATATACGTCTTTGTCAGACAATCCCATATCCGGCGATTTATCCAGAAAATCTTCACAAGAACTTCCGATTGTCAGCAATACGATTGATATAAGGAATATTTTGAATCGTTTCATGGTTAATTAGTTTTATTGAATATTAGAATGTGATGCGTGTTCCTACGGTATAAGTGCGTACGATCGGATAAGTATCCGCACCTCCTGTTTCAGGATCTACGCGATTATCTACGTTAGAAAATGTAAGTAAGTTATTCCCCTTGATATAGAACTGGCATGCTGTTATACTTAATGGCTTCAATAGTTTCTTGGGGAATTTGTAACTTAATTCCAGATGTTTCAATCTGACATATGAGTGATTAGCATAAGAGTAAGTACTTTGTACCGAATTATGTCCTCTGTCCAGATGAAGTGCGGGGCGCATAACTTTATTGGTATTTGCTTTTTCCGGAGTCCAATGGTTTAATACATCCGGTTGTGCTTTGATGTTACTTTCGGGAAAGTCCCATAAATATTGGTCGAATTGCAATTTATAAACACCTAGAGGAGCGTAAATCATAGCATTCAAGCCCCAGCCTTTGTATTCCAGTCCTAAATTAAGTGACATGGTAGTCTGTGGATAATTCATTTGTGAAACAGCGGCTTTGTCGTTTATATTGAGTATTCCGTCACCATTGTAATCAATATAAACTAGATCTCCCGGAATTACTTTTTGAGGAGAAGCTTGTCCTATTGCCGTTTGTGCATGATTAAACACATCATCGATTGTTTCATAATTGCCGACTGCCAGAAAGCGGGCTTGCCAGTCGATGGGTTTGCCGGCTTCCTTCAGATGACTTTCCAAGTCTGAAGGGTCATCTCTAAACACAATGCGGTTTTCATTCATCGATAAGCTGTAATTCATGGAATAACGCCAATTTTTACCAATTTTATTATGCCATCCTAAATCCAGTTCGAATCCATGATTTTTTGTTTCTCCCATATTCAAAGAAGGCAGACCGATACCATACCATGCCAGTGTGGTGCGGGGAGCCATTAAAATTCCGGTACGACGCTCATTAAACAAGTCTATACTCATGGATAGCTTATTCCATAGACTAAGTTCTAGTCCTAAGTTTTGCTTGGTGGCAACTTCCCATGTGGATAATGGGTCTGCCATCGTACCTTCTTTGAAAGTTGGACCGAAACCAACATTTTGTGAATCTCCGAACTGGACGTTATTAGCTTGATTATAGATCTGAATGTAATTGAAACGAGGAGCGCCTGCGTCGCTACCTACCTGGCCATAAGAATATCTGACTTTCATATTGGTAAGTACACTTCCGAATTTTTTCTTGATGAACGGTTCTTCTGAAATTCTCCATCCTAAAGAGAAAGAAGGGAAGAAGCCAAAACGATGACCGGGAGCAAACTTTTCAGATCCGGTATAGGCCATATTTATTTCGCCCAGATAGCGTTCTTTCCAGTTGTAAGTGACGCGACCCACCCAGTCTTCCGTATAGGAGGGAAACTGCATTACATTCTCTTTTCCTTTGTTTTCTATGATCTGCCTGTTCATTAAGGCCAGTGCCGATATCTTATGTGCCCCGAACTGGCGATTGTATTCTAATGCAAATTCGTAATATAAACGCCTTCCTACATCATTCAATGCATCGTAATTCGAATTAACAGGATATCTTTCATCATCTTGATATTCACTTGGAAACCGCTTGTTTTGTTTTAGTGGATAGGAGATGCTTCCGTCTTCGTTATAAATAGGATTTGCATAATCATATTCACGATAATATCTTATAGAGGAGTTCTTCTCTGCGAATGCACCGTTTATTCCCTGGACTAGTCCTACTATGATTTTTGATTCTGTACTCATAAATTGATTATAAGATACACGTGCTTTGACTGATAGTCCTTTCGTGACGAAAGATAAATCTTGTTTCAATATAAAATCGTACCATCCTTGAAATCTTTTAAGCATATTCTGCCCTTTGGTGTTCATATTGGCTATAAGATTATAGCCTGATTCTGAAATATCTCCCCAATATCCGTCACTGTATTTAATAGGAAATGTATTATTGGGGGCCTGAAATGTTTTTGCGAAGTTGGTTCCCCCGCTCGGTTTGTTCCGGTATCCCATATTACCTGCTACATTAGCAGAGAAAGTGGTGGTGTTTGTCAGCTTAAAGTCGAAATTCGCGCGCCAGTTATAACGGCGGTAGTAATAACGTGGATCAAAATCAGCTTGTTTGTCTATATTATAGTTACCTCCATCATATTGATAACCTAATGAGATAAAATAATCCATTTTTTCCATTCCCCCTTGGACGTTGACATTATAGTTTTGAGAAAAACCGAAATCTTTAGTTATCTCATCAAACCAATCCACTTCTGGAAAAGCATCATTGTATGGGCCATAATTGCCTGTGGCGTATGCTTGTTCCCATGCCTGGATGGTCGAGGTTGGAATTTGTTTGTCCCAATTGTTATCATTGGCCAGTGCTTCGTTATATGTTTTCATGGAGGTGATGTAATCTGCCCAATCCAATTTGGTTGTCATCTGCTTGAATCCAAGGTTTGCTGTGAAGGTTATCTTAGCCTTTTGTTTGGAACCGCGTTTGGTGGTCAGTAAGATAACTCCGTTAGCTCCTCTGACACCATATACAGCGGTTGCAGACGCATCTTTTAAAACGGAAATGGATTCGATTTCATTGAAGTCTACATCATTCATGTTACGTTCGATTCCATCTACCAATACGAGAGGAGAGGTTCCGTTCCAGGATGCTTTACCGCGGATGAAGATGCTGGCGGAATTTTCTCCGGGCATTCCGCTGGAATTGATTGCTACTACACCGTTTAGTTTTCCTTGCAAAGCTTCTGATACACTGTTGAGGCTTCCTCCTTGCAATAAGTCGTCTCCTTTAGTTGTTGAGATAGATGCTACTGTGGATGCTTTTTTCTGGACACCATAACCCACAACAATAATTTCGTCTAACTCTTCACTGTCACTCGACAAGACTATTGTACCTGCTTTTTTAGCTTCTTTGGCATCAATAATCAGTTTCCTGTACCCTACATAGGATATAACTAATTTGTGATGAGGAAGAACTTTTAACTGGAAGAATCCGTCAAGATCAGTTATTACACCTTGGGAAGTCCCTCTGACACTTACAGTAGCCCCAATTAAAGGACGGTTGTCACTACTGTCTACAACTTTGGCTCGTACTGTTATAGCTTGCTGTGCATATCCTGACTGACATAATAAGAATATGATTACCAGCCATAGACATCGTTTAAACTTAATGTTGTTCATGATATTAAGGATATAGTTAACAAATTAATCAAAGGATTTCTAACGGATGAATACATTTTGCATCCATCCGTACTAATTATTTATTAATCATAAATTTTGCTGTGTGATTATTTAGATACAGCTTTAGTTAAGCGGCAGAGGGATTTTGGGCTCTCTTTTTATTAGGTGTACGTGGTATATCTTTGTCTATCCCTGTATCTTTTTGTTGTTTCATCCAGCTTTCTAATTCTCGAATGAGTTCCGCTTTCTTCTGTTTGTACTCTATTTTATCTGCAAGATTATCAAGTTCAAATGGATCTTTCGTTATGTCATATAGTTCATACTCGGGGCGATGTTGATAACGCTTTAATATTCTCCGGGCTTGTTCTGTATCTTGAGTTTTCCAGGAGACATGCCATTCATTCTTTTCAATATGCTTCTCTATGTATGTTGCTTCTGGAGTTAAGTTCCAGATTAAACGATATTTCCCATCTGAAATGGAGCGGATAGGATAAGCTGGACCTTCCGGGATATTATTGTGAACATGATAAGCATATTTATGATGTTTTTCTGTTTTGCCTTGTAATATATTTACGAGGCTTTTTCCATCTATAACATCAGGTACATTGCCACCTGCGATTTCAATGAAGGTGGGAAGAATATCCTCATATTGCACGATTGCAGAAGTTTCCGTCCCCGGTCGGATAACTCCTTTCCAAGAAGCAAGCATCGCTGACTTTACACCTGCACTCCAGTTGGTCCATTTGGCTCCCGCGAACTGTGGGCCTTGTTCGGATATGAAAATGATAAGGGTATTTTTAAGCAAATCTTTGTCCTTCAAAATCTTCATGGCATCTCCTACTTGTTGATCCAGCAGTCCTATTTCTGCTAAATATCTAGCGTAATATTCGCGTGTTGCTTCGGTATCCACAAAATGTGGAGGTAGTTGAAGCTTTTTCCGGTCAAAAACGGAGGCGTTGCCACCTGTCCAAGGGACATGAGGGTTAATAGAAGCTAGAACCAGACAGAAAGGCTGCGAGGTTTCACGTCCCATAAATTCTTTGATTCCATCTGTAGTATAGTCTGTTTTGGGACTCGTACACCCTTTTGGAAATCCTGAAACTTCTTCAAATGGGAAATTAGCTAAAGGATTGATATGCCATTTTCCTGCTAATCCAACTCGATAACCTAGTTCTCCCAAATAGCTTGGAAGAGACTTCACGTCGTCGTTTACACGGCTATGGTTTGCGTAACCACCATGATGCATCGGATACATTCCTGTATAAAGGCAATGACGGGTTGGCGTACTCATAGATACAGAATTATATGCACAGTTGAATTTAATTCCCTGACGGGCTAATGCATCTATGTTGGGTGTTTTATTGTTTACAGCCCCAAAACATCCAATATCATAGTACGCACAGTCATCAGCTACTATTAATAAAATATTGGGTTTGGAAGGTGTTTGGGCAAAGCTATTGCCTATTGACAAGCCGCTTAATAAACACAGGCTAATTAATGATTTTTCCATATAGTATTATTTTATTGGGTTGTTTATATGTAAATAAGATAATGTATAGGCTCATACATACCATTGCGAATGGTGAAAACAATGGCATGTTGCCCGATAATAATCATTATCTTATGCTATATTCTGATATTAATGCTTTTTGTTCCTTTTTTTCTTGCCTTTGGTTGATTGATTGTTTTTCTTCTCTTTGGTTGTAATATCCTTTTGTAGATTGCTAGCTAAATGGTTCAATGCATCCATTTCCGTCTCTTGCCCTTCATCTCCACAATATTTCATCCAGCCTTTCAGCTGTTTATCCAGTTCGTTGATTTTTGTTTTATAGTTGGGATCATCTGCCAGGTTCTTCATACAATAGGGATCTTTCTCCACATCATATAATTCGATAGCCGGACGATATTGATATTTGTGTGTCATTTCCCAGGCATGTTTATCGGTCTCTCCTTTCGTTTCCCATTGTTTGAATAAAGGAGAAAAGACTTCTGTATTCTGGAATTTGGCTTCCGGAGTAAGATTCACGATGTAGCGGTATCGTCCGTCTGATACGGAGCGGATGCCATAATATGGAGAACCTTTGTAAATACCTCTGGTTGTCTGCAGCGAGAAAGTATATTGTTTGTGTGTCTTTTCTTTGCCAGTCAATACGTTTTTGAAACTTTTTCCATCTACCGGAGCAATCGGTTTTCCTCCTGCGATATCAATGAAAGTGGGAACTATATCCACATATTCTACCAATGCGTCACTTTCTGAATGAGGTTTTATCACGCCGGGCCAGCGAACGATGCAAGCAGAATGTACACCTGCATCATAACAGGTCCATTTGGCAAATGGCAGGCTGTTTCCCTGTTCACTTAAATATACTACTACTGATTTGTCAGTCTCTTTTTGCTGGTCAAGGATAGATAACAAGGTGCCGAACTCATTATCCATATAGTTAATCTCAGCCAGGTAGTGCGTCAACATTCTGCGTGTTTCAGGTATATCTACATACATTGGTGCAACAGTTAGTTTATCTGCATCAAATTGGGAAGCATCCCCTTTATTCCAGGGAGTATGGGGTTGACGGGAAGCTACTAGTAAGCAGTATGGTTCATGTTTATCTTTGCACTCGGAGATGAATTTGCGGATAGCGTCGAAATCAATATCCCCTCCTTGCAGTGTCGGTGCGTAAAGATCGAATGGAAATACCGAGTCGGGAGCCACATGTGATTTTCCTACTAAAGCTACTTTGTAACCTTGAGGATGAAGTTGTTGAACTACACTCAAAGTTCCTTCATTGGCGCGGGTATGGTTGGGGAATGCTCCACTTCTTACAGGCCATACGCCTGTATATAAGTTATGACGAGTGGGAGAAGACATTGGAACAGCCTGGTATGTTTTCGTGAGGCGTATTCCTTGTGTTGCAAAGCGGTCGATGTTGGGTGTTTTGGAATCCGGGCTTCCATAACATCCAAGATCATAAAACGAACAGTCGTCGGCTATAAATAATACCAAGTTCGGTTTCTCCGTTTGTTGTGCATACATGCTGGCTGTGCATCCAGCCGCCAGTGCAAGGCTTACTAAATAGTTTTTCATATTTTATTGATTTATATGTCTGGTCATTTTATTTTCCAAAGATAGGTTCTGGTGTAAATGACAAGTAGAAAAAATCTATCTAAAAATAGGAATTATGTGTTTTCACCTGTCCACAGACCCTATATAACCGTATTCTACTTTTATTTTATGTCTAGTTCAACATCATCTACCCAGATTACTCCATTTGATTTTCCTACATAAAATACCAGCTGATAATTTCCATTCTCCTTGATTGGAATATCTTTGAATTCGAAAGTACGGACATCAGTAGTAAGAGAAAGGGGGACATCAATGAGCTTTGTAGCCAGGTTCTGCTCTCTCTCCAATCGGAATATAATGGGGAACTTTTTCTCTGCTTGTACTTTGAATCTGATGGAGACCTTTTCTCCGGCTTTGGCATTGAACATCCATTTCAGAAATCCATTTGCCGGTTTTTCTCCACTTTTTTTGATATCGATACGGGCTGTTTTGTCTCCACTGATTGTGTGGGCGCTGTCTATAGAAAAATAGATTTCTGCTGTGTTGGTAGCACCATACTTCCAGTCGCCAAAGTTATCATCGAATTGTCCGTTTATACACCGACGTTTGTAATCACGTCGACGTTCTCCATAAGAACGTGTATCCAGCGGGAGTGCCTCTACTTTGTCGGCCCATTCTTTCCAGGCTGTGTATAATTCATTCTTTTTTTGAGGATAGGTGGTCGCAAGATCATTTAGCTCTGTCGGGTCCGCGTTCATGTCATATAGGTGAATGGTGTTTTCGTCAAATGATTGTCCTTCGATCACTTTGGTGACTATCTTCCATTTTCCCTCTCTTACAGCAATATTGGCTTCATGTTCCCAGAATGTTTTCCCGCGTTTTGTGTTTTCTCCGATGAAATTCGGTCGGAGACTGACTCCTTGCATCGGAACAATGGTATGTCCTTTATATGTGGTAGGATAGGATGCTTTACCGAAATCTACGCATGTGGCCATGATATCTGTGATATGTCCGTATTCATTAACGAATGAGTTATCGAGCTTTTGGGAGATTCCTTTCGGATAATGAACGATTAGAGGGGTAGCGATCCCACCCTCATTGGTATGGTGTTTATATTCTTTGTAAGGCGTACTGCTTACATTCGCCCAATTTCTGCGGTAACTTTCGAAAGTATCTTCCTTACCGTCTACTGCCTTTCGTTTTCCGCTACTGATAAATTCAGCACAGGCTCCATTATCACTCAGGAACATAATAATTGTATTGTCCAGTTGCCCCTTTTTACGCAATTCTTCTACAACACGTCCCACTCCTTGATCCATTGCATCAATTTGAGCTGCATAAATAGCCATGCGCATGGCAAATTCTTTTTGTTCTTCCTTTGGAAGACTGTCCCAGGCCGGAATAGCTTCATCGCGTGGAGACATTTGCACATCTGGAGAAAAGAGTCTCATTCTTTTCTGGCGTTGGAAACGGGCCTCACGTAGTTGATCCCATCCTGCTTTGTAGACATCCACATATTTGTCTATGTCTTTTTGTAGAGCTTGAAGTGGCCAGTGTGGTGCAGTATATGCCAAATAAAGAAACAAAGGGTTTTCTTCGAATGAATGCTGTTTGATGAATACTGCGGCACTGTCACTGATTGCGTGGGTAAAATAGAATGTACCGTCCTTAGGGGAATGAAACTGTTGATTGTTTCGGTTATACTTCATATTGAAATAGTTGGCTGCTCCTCCTACGATACCATAAAATTCATCAAATCCCCGTTGGTTGGGCCAATGTTCCTGGACGCCTCCGGAATTTTTTCTTTCGCTACTGACGTGCCATTTACCGCTCATATACGTACTGTAACCTGCACTTTTTAAAACTTCAGCAATGGTTACACATTCGTTGTTGAGGCATCCCTGATAGGGAGGACGTTGCATGTCGGCAGTAGTCATCCAGCCCATTCCTGCTTGGTGTGCGTAAAGACCAGTTAATAGACTGGCACGTGTCGGGCAACTTCTTGCTCCGTTATAAAACTGTCGATAACGTAATCCCTCGCTCGCTAATTTATCTAAATTCGGCGTTTGTATCTCTCCACCATAACAACCGATGTCTGAGTATCCCATGTCATCCGCCAAAATAAGGATGATGTTCGGACGATTGTCTGTTGTTTGAGCTTGGCAACAATTGGTCAGAATCCAGGGTAATGCAGGCAAAACTGCCAAATAGATGTTTTTTCTGTTCATTTCCATTTTATATATTAGGTGTGAGTATTTAAAGTTACCTTGGGATATAGAGAACGGTGGCTAAATTACGCCTCTTTCATGTTTCTCTATTAGAAAAAATGTTCATAGTTTCTGTATTTATGTGTTCCGTCTTATATTTTTCTCTAATGACATGCAGTATTTCAAGTAAATCACTACTTTTGTAATAAACCTTGAAAGTATTAATATAATAGATAAGAATATGAGCATCGAATTAGGAAAGTTCAACCAGCTTGAAGTCGTGAAGGAAGTCGATTTCGGCATATATCTCGATGGTGGGGAAGAAGGTGAGATTTTGTTGCCTACCCGCTATGTGCCCGAGGATTGTAAGATAGGAGATTTTTTGAATGTGTTTCTTTACCTGGATATGGATGAGAGGCTGATTGCTACGACACTGACCCCGTTAGTGCAGGTCGGACAGTTTGCTTGTCTGGAAGTCTCCTGGGTAAATCAATACGGAGCTTTCCTGAACTGGGGATTGATGAAAGACCTGTTTGTGCCGTTCCGTGAGCAGAAGATGAAAATGCAGGTTGGACGGAAATACGTGGTTCATGCACATGTGGATGAAGAGAGTTACCGTATTGTGGCTTCAGCAAAAGTGGAACGTTATCTGTCGAAAGAAAAGCCGGAATATGCTCCGGGAGCAGAGGTGAATATTCTTATCTGGCAGAAGACGGACTTAGGTTTTAAGGCAATTATAGATGATATGTATAGCGGTTTATTGTATGAAAATGAAATATTCTGTCCGTTGGAGACAGGGATGGAAATGAAAGCTTTTGTGAAACAGGTGCGTGAAGATGGTAAAGTAGATTTGATTCTTCAGAAACCCGGTTTTGAAAAGATTGACGATTTTTCGAAAACGCTGCTAGACTATATCAAAGAGCACGGGGGACGAATTAACTTGAATGATAAAAGTCCTGCGGAAGATATCTACGACACGTTTGGTGTCAGCAAGAAAACCTTTAAGAAAGGAGTGGGCGACTTGTATAAGAAACGTCTGATAACCTTGCACGAGGATGGCATTGTTTTGGCGGATTCCTAAACAGAATAGGGATTTCCCTACATACGAATAGAGAGAATCATTGGGGTGGGGAGTTTCCTCACCCTATTTTTGTGGTATCAGATTAAAGATATAAATAATAAAAACGAGATAAGTTATGCGTAAGATTATAATAAGTTTCTGCATCCTGTTCGCTGCCCTTTCCTTACAAGCGCAGTCTGTTAACGGAATCCGTATCGATGGCGGGAATACTCCGATACTTGTTTACTTGGGAGGAAACCAAATCAGTTTGCCTACTACTACCTGCTTTATAGCCAATTTGAATCCCGGACATTATACTGTTGAAGTATATGCCACCCGCTTTACCCGTCCGGGAGAGCGAGTATGGAAAGGAGAAAAATTGTATAAAGACTATGTTTATTTCGATGGTAGGGGAGTGAAAGAGATATGGGTAGACGGACGTGATAACATGCATCCGGAAAGACCCGACCGCCCCGGACAGGGGGGACATCGTCCGGGACAAGGAGAACACCGCCCGGGATATGGTTACAACAGGGTCATGAACGATCAGCTCTTTCAAACGTTTTATAATGAGATGAAGAAGGAGCCTTTTAAAGATGATCGTATAAAGTTGCTTAATGCTGCATTGGCCGGTTCTGATTTTACATCTGCCCAATGTCTCCAACTGACCAAACTTTATACATTTGACGATGACCGGATGGAAATTATGAAGATAATGTATCCCCGCATTGTAGATAAAGAAGCTTTCTTTACAGTGATTAATACCCTGACATTTACTTCCAGCAAGGACAAGATGAATGATTTTGTGATAGGGTATGGTCGGCGTTGATACTATTAACTGTACGGTTATAGAGATATGTTACGCATGTTTATTGAGGAATATTATCGGAATAATAAATGATAGGAGATTGAATTATGAAACGAATACTTTTTTTACTCTTTGCGGTCGGTCTGACTGCCAATATGACCGTAATGGCTGGAATGAGCACCAGCAAGGTACGTAAGGAGACACGTTTTCTTACCGATAAGATGGCGTATGAATTGAGTTTGAGTACACAGCAATATAATGATGCGTATGAGATTAATTACGACTTTATTTATTCTGTCCGTAATATAATGGATTACGTAGCACGTGGTTACGAATGGGCATTGGATGATTATTATGAAGCTTTGGATATCCGTAACGACGATCTTCGCTGGGTATTGAGTGATGCGCAGTATCGTCGGTTTCTCGGTGCCGAGTATTTCTATCGGCCGATTTATGTAACCGGAGGGAAATGGAGTTTCAGGGTTTACATCAATTACCCGAACCGTAGCTTGTTCTATTTTGGTGTGCCTTATCATTACCGTACTTATTGTGGAGCGCATTATCGTCCACACTTTCACCATACAAGCTACTATCGGGGAAGATATACTAATTTCAACCATTACTCTGCACCGCACCGGGTGAGAGATCAGAGAGTATATCACTCTTATCGTCGTTCGGACTTTGGTTCTGTCCGGTTCCGTCCGAATACTTCCACTCGTCCGCATAATGCACCGACACGTCCGGGTAATTCTTCCCGTCCGGGTTCATCAACAACACGTCCCGGAACGTCTCGTCCAAGCATATCTACTCGTCCTGATACGTCTCGTCCCGGAACGACAACGCGACCTGGTACGTCGACTCGTCCCCGTCCGGAAACAAGTTCCGGTTCTTCAAGCTCTAATCGCAGACCGACAAGCGGAAGTTCGACAAGTAGCGGTTCCAACCGTGAAAGTGGAAAGACAAGTCGCAGCTCAAGGGAAAGTTCAAGTAGGCGAAACGATAGTAGTGGTTCCTATAATAGAAATAACAGTTCTGATAGAAACAATAGTTCTTCCAGTCGTGGTAGCTCCGGTCGTGGCAGTTCTAGTTCCAATCGTGGCAGTTCTAGCTCCAGTCGCAGTTCTTCCAGTCGCAGTAGTGAAAATACTACCAGCCGTAGCAGTAGTACTACCTCTAGCCGTAGTAGCGGTAGTTCGAGTTCTACTCGAAGCAGCGGTAGCTCTACCCGGAGCAATGTTTCCAGCGGACAAACAGAAAGACGCTCTTCTTCCGGAAGTACGAGAAGTAATAGCACTCAAAGCTCTTCCCGTTCTTCTGAAAGAAACAGCAGTTCAAGAAGATAACCTATTCCTTTATTATTTATATCAATCTCATTGCTCCTCAGCGGTAGGAGAACTAGACTCCGGTTTTTCACCGGCTAGACTATTCCGGGCGTCGCCCGTAACTTGGATATCGGGGCGGATACTATCCGCCTCGATTTCACTTATTACTCCTTGCTGTGCAAGACGTTTTGCAATCAGCTTGTAGTAACCTTCCATATTCTCCTTTAATTGTCCGCCTTCTGCAAAAGAACTGCGGAAATGCTTGGGTTTCGGGATAATGGAAGCCAGGAAAATACTTTCTTCCGTGGTCAGTTGCGAAGGGCGTTTCTTGAAATAATAAGCAGACGCTTCCTGAATACCATAAACGAGCGGTCCCCATTCTACAATATTCAGATATACTTCGTACATACGTTCTTTGGAAGTTAGTCTTTCATTCTCTATCAGCCACACAATCAATGCTTCTTCCAGTTTACGCGCAAAGTTCTTGTTACGGTTCAGGAATACATTCTTTACCAGTTGCATGGTGATCGTACTTCCTCCGCGTGCAAAGCGTTTCACTTGCAGGTCGTAAATCAGTGCTTCCCGTAAGGCGTCGGGCAGGAAACCGCGATGATAAAAGAATGCTCCGTCTTCGCTTTGCATGACAGACATCCTTAGAATGGGGGAAATGCTGTCTAAGGGTGTAAAGTGATTGCATGAAGGGCCGATAGGGAAGGTTCGTACCGGCACTCCGTTCTCATAAGCTGTGTAAATGAACTCGTCGGACATTTTGGAGAGTGAAGTAGCTCCGTAACTTATGATATGGAAATCTTTTTCTTTCAATTCAGATTCCAGTTTGAGACTATCCAGTTGCGCAAAATCAATGTCTAACAGAAAATGATAAGCCAGCTCACCACTTGTCTTGATGCCTTCCAGATTACTGAATAATCCTTTCGGCAGAGAACTGAACAGATCGTCTGCCGGAAACCAGGATTTGTTGACTGCTGCAGTGAAATGCCAGTTTCCCTTCTCCTTCTCGACCCGTAAATAAGGATGGAACTGGAGCTTGTTGAAGTCAACAATGGTGGTACTGTCCAATTCAAATGAGTGTCCGTTTATGTTCATCTCGTAACAGAGTTGTCCGCGATCGAGATGAATGATTTCAGGAGAGAGGGCTTTATGAAATACGTCCAGTCCGTTCACTCTTGCTTTTCCTTTGAGATAGACTTGTTTGGAAGACCCTATTTCTTTCGTCAGGCTATACGATAAAGTGTCAAAGGTTATCTTAGCACCATATCTACGTGTTATATAAGGTATGGAAACTTTTAGAGAATCAGATGAATAAAGCGTTGCTTTTAATGAGTTGTAATGTTGGTGCAGTTCACCATCGGCTATCCAATGCTGTGCTAAACTGTCTTCTTGTATGGTGATGACGGATTGAAAATGATTTTCTTTAATGATAAAAGAAGGAAGAGTGAGAGATACAAAATTATTGTTTTTTCTTTCCGTGATACAGATATTGTTTAGTTGTCCGTTTTCGGGCATAAAACCATAACATAAATTTAATATTTGGTTGATTCTTTCTGCATAATTTGTTTGGGTGTCCGTTTGTGGCGACGTTCGAGTGAGATATTCTGGTTTCTTTCTAAAAAGAAAATCGTAGTTGGCGACGGAATCCCGCTTTGTGAATGCAAGTGTAATTCCGTCTGCGGCTACATAACGTATTTTTATTTTTCTGCTAAGTAATTTCCAGAAGTTCAGTTTGACACGAGTGGATGTGAGTGTCAGTAATGTGTCTCGTTGTTCGGGTACAACAGAGAGACCTTCGAGGATGATTTCATTCAATCCATTCATTTCCAGATTATCGTAATGAATACGTAGCCCGTGAGTTTGCTCAATATGGGAGGTACGTTTGTCGACTATGCTTCTTAAGAGAGCGTTGCGACTTAAATAAAGACTGATGAGACAGATGAGTAGAACTCCACTGGCTGACAGCAGAAGAATATGTTTCTTACTGTTCTTTTTCATCGTTTGATTTTGATAATTTATCGGATGCAAAGGTAGACAATATTCTGTTTCGTAGTATATAAACTGTTTTTTTTAATTGGTTTTTCGATTCTAAGCGTACAACTGTTCATTTTCGTACACCACTCTGTTTCGTAATCTTTCTGATTATTAGCTTGTTATCTTTTTGGCACGCTCGTTGCATATCTATAGTCGAAAGCGGACAACGAAGAAAAATGAAAAAAAGTTCAGAATGTTGCAACCGTTTGAGACACTTGATCCGTCTAATAAACAGAAGAACAAATAAACAGAATGTTGAACAAATAAAAAATATACAATTATGAAAACTACAGTATTATTCAGAATGATCGTTTTAGTTGCTATGGTATTTGCAGGTATCTCTAATGCAACAGTGAAGGCACAAAACAATAACTTCATTACTAATGAAGAAACAGTAGGTGATCTTGTAGTATCGAAGGTGATTTACAGATTAGATGGCTCTCTTTATCGTCACATGAAATATGATTTTACCTATGACGATCAGAAGAGAATGGCTACCAAAGAGGCTTTCAAGTGGGATGCTTCCACTGACAAATGGCTGCCGTACTTCAAGATTGATTATACTTATTCTTCTAATGAAATCACTTTGGTATACGCACGTTGGAATGACTCACACAGAGCTTACGATGCATCTGTTGAAAAGAGCGTGTACGAATTGAACGACGCTAATATGCCGGTAGCTTATATGAACTATAAATGGAATGATAAATGGATTGAAGAATCTAGTGTGAACTGGGCTATGAACGTGGCTACTCCGGCAACGAATGAAGCAACTCTGTTGACTGCCAGCAGATAAAAATAAATTAGGAGTTGTGAAATTCCTTCTCTCTCTCTTAATTTAACTGCATTAAAAACGGTGGATTGCCCTATGAGGAAATCCACCGTTCTGTTTATCTGATAAACAGCTTATATTGATTTGTATTACTTTCCGGTGCGGTGCCTATTTAACGAGCGGCAAATATTCTCCATAACCTTCCTCTTTCATTTTCTCTTTCGGGATAAAACGAAGGGAGGCGCTATTGATGCAATAGCGTAATCCGCCTTTCTCTTTCGGACCATCTGTGAATACATGTCCCAGATGCGCATCCCCGGTTTTACTGCGCACTTCCGTACGTATCATGCCATGCGAAGTATCTTTCTTCTCTGCGATGATATCTTTTTGAATCGGCTGGGAAAAGCTAGGCCACCCGCAACCCGAATCGAACTTGTCGGTAGAAACAAACAAAGGCTCTCCGGTGGTAATATCAACATAAATGCCTGGGCGATGCTCATTCCAGTATTCATTGTGGAAGGCCGGTTCGGTGGCATTCTTCTGGGTTACTGCATATTGTTCCGCCGACAGTTCCTTGCGGAGGGTTGAGTCATCCGGTTTTTGATACACTTTTGTTTTCGGTGCATTGGCTTTGCGTGCCATTTCAAATAAAGCAGGATTGATATGGCAGTATCCTCCCGGATTTTTATCCAGATAGTCCTGATGGTAAGTCTCTGCGGGATAGAAATTAGTCAATGGCTTTACTTCTATAGCGATAGGAGTCTTATATTGTGTAGACAATAGTTTAATAGCCTGGTTAATGACAGGAAGATCTTCTTTATTTATATAATAAATTCCGGTTCTATACTGTGTTCCCCGGTCATTACCCTGACGGTTGAGGCTGGTAGGGTCAATTGTCTTGAAATACAGATCAAGCAGCAAATTTAAATCTACCGTTTTAGGATCATAAACCACCTTTACTGTTTCCGCAGCATTGGTTTTTCCTGAACAGACCTGTTCATAACTCGGGTTGGCAACATTACTGTTGGCATATCCTACTTGAGTACTTTCTACTCCTCGAATTTGTTTCAGGAAATGTTCTGTTCCCCAGAAGCATCCTCCTGCAAAATAAATTTCTGCTTGATTTTTCATTGGTTTAGCAACTCCTAAAAATGTATTACTAATCACTACGATCACTATGATGATAAAATACTTCATATCCGTTAGTTCTTTCTATAATAACGAATGAACCAACGGATATGTTTTAAGGAACTACTATACTAAACTCAAATATATTTCTTTTTATTCAATGATCTGTCCTTTGTAGAAATCCAGAATTTTAGTCCTGAACAGATAGTCGTATTTAGCTTGCAACTTATCCGAAAGAGCTTTCGTCAGATTAAGTTTGGCTTCATTATATTCTACAAAGGTAGCTTTGCCGTTATTGAATTTCTCACTCATCAAGCGGAAAGACTCCTCGTTGGCTTTCACTGCAGCTTCACTGGAGTTGTACTTGCTTTCAGCAGCTAGAGCATTATACCAAGCCTGCTGAATCTCTTTGTAGAGTACTTTCTTTGCGTTATCCAATCTCAAAGATAAGTCTATTTGTTGTAAACGAGCGGTGCGTACTCGGTTTCGTGTAGAAAAACGATTAAAGATCGGAACGCTCAAATTGAATCCTACATACTTATTCAAGTTGTTCTTTATCTGACTGCCGAAGCTGTTTTCTGATCTTCCGCTCACCGTATAATAATTGCTACCCAAACCGGCGCTGAAAGATAATTGTGGATAGAATGCACTTTGAGCAATACGAATGCTATTAAGACTACCTTGTAAACGGTATTCTGCAGCCTTAATACTTGGTTTGTAAGCAAGAGCCTGTGTATATATATCATCCGGTGGGGTGAGAGATTCGAACTCTAGTTCTTCCTTAGGACTTTCGAGCACGAATCCTTCAGGCGTAGGTAATTCCAAAAGTTGGGTGAGGTCTAATAATGACAACTTGTATGTATTGTCTGATTGTACAGCAGTCATTTCGTCCTGTGCGACACGGGCTTGTGCTTCGGCCACTTCAGAAGGAGATGCTTTACCTACTCCGTGAAGCCCTTGGATGCGCTTTAGCTGGTCTTTGCTTAAATCTACCTGATTATGAGCAACCTTACTTAATTCTTGGTTGAATAAAACCTGCAAATAAGCGGAAGTGACATTGATTGCAATGTCTTCTTTGGCTTTATTCAAATCTTCTATAGCGGCTTTTAAATCCAACTTGGCAAGTGAATATTGGTTGGATAACTGCAAACCGGTAAATATAGGTACATTGGTTCCCAAGCTGAAACTGGTATTGGCACTGTTAATGTCACTATACGAGTTGTCTATCGGAGAAGCAGTACGTCCCCAACTCCAGTTTTGGCTGGCGCTACCGCTCAAATTCGGAAGACGTGTCCATTTGCTAGTGTTTACACTCACTTTATTAGCTTCAACACTGTTGGCCGATTGACGAATCTCTATATTATGCTCGATAGCATAGTCGATACATTGCCGCAATGTCCATGCTTGCGGAGAGTTGTTCTGCGCTTGGATAGAAGTGATTCCGATCCCGGCAAGCAGAAGGGCTGATATAGTTTTACGAATTATTTTCATTGAATTCAATTATTTATCTTTTTTCTCTGCACCCCGTACTTTGTCCTGTGCAGTTATTCCTTTCTTGATTTCTATCTTGATTCCATCACTCATTCCGGCAGTCACCTGCGTACGCTGGAACTTTTGTTCAGGCACTGAATCTGTCATGATGTACACAAATGTAGAGTCGCCATTAAACTCAATAGTGCTTTCGGGCACTGCCAATACTTGATTTGCCCTTTGCAACACGATTTCCGCATTAGCCGAATAACCGGAACGAATCTGAACGGAATCCGGAATGGTAATTGCAGCCTTGATTTCAAATTGGTTGGCACCATTGGTTTCTACCCCTTTCGGAGAGATATATTCCAGAATGGCGTTGAAAGTCAGATTCTGCAAAGCTCCGATTGTCAGTTTGATCGGCATCTGTTCATGGATACGTCCCACTTCCGTTTCATCAATATTACCACGGAAAATCATGTCGTTCATATTGGCTACCGTAGCAATCGTGGTTCCATCATTGAACGTGTTACTCATAATCACAGAGTTACCGGCTTTTACAGGTACATCCAAAATCAACCCGTCAATGGTAGAACGAATCATCGTACTACTGAACGATGCACTGTTTTTAGTAATCCCTTCTTTTACGATTTCCAGATTATCTTTAGCCGTCTGTCTCTCTTCACGAGCCTGTTTCAAGGCTACTTCACTTTTCTCATATTCTTCCCGGCTAATCAGCTGATCTTCGTACAACTTCTTTACACGGGCAAAATCCGTTTCTGCCTGTGTTGCATTAATCTCTGCCAGGCGCACACGACTTTCCGCAGAATTCAGTTGACCGAGTTCAGGGATTACTTTTACCTTGGCGATAACTTCCCCTTTCTTCACAGCTTGTCCGGCTTCTTTGTACACTTCGTCGATAATACCCGAAATCTGCGGTTTGATTAAAATTTCGTCTCTCGGTTCCACCTTTCCGGTAGCTACTGTGGTCTTTTGGAGATCAGTGACTTCCGGTTTTACTATTTCGTAAGTGATTACCTTGGGTTTAGACTTCTGATAAAGGAATACGAATGTTCCGACAAGAATGATAGCAATGACTACCAATAATGTGATTTTCAGATACTTTTTCATGACTTTATTTATATTTTTATTGTTTACGATTAATAATTGAAATCCCTCGCACCTCTTTATTCGTCGCGGATAGCTTCAATCGGTTTGATAGCCATAGCCCGATAAGCAGGTGCGAGACCTGCCAACATTCCCAGTGCGATCAGAAGAGCACAAGTGCCGATTGCCAATCCGAAGGTAACCTGAAAACGGACATCTCCTCCGTCGGCGTTTGCTCCCATCTCTACCAGTTGCAACACCATGACGGCAAAAGAGATTCCACACATTCCTGCAATAGTAGTAAGCACCATACTTTCCGATAGAATCTGTTGCAGGATATCTTTGGGGCGTGCGCCGATTGCCCGGCGGATACCAATTTCGGTGGTACGTTCTTTCACGGTTACCATCATAATATTAGATACGCCGATGGCACCTGCCAGCAGAGTTCCCAATCCTACCATCCAAACCAGTATGTTGATGCCGGTAAACAGATTGTCTACCATCGAGAACATTGCTTCCGCATTCAGGTACATAAGTGCCTGTTTGTCGTTAGGCGCGATATAATGCGCAGCTTTAATAATCTGCTCCATTTCCGGTTGTACATCGGACACTTTGATTCCATGCTTCACGGTGAAGCAGATGACGTCGATCCGTCCCCCTAAGTTATACGTTTGCTGCATCGTGGTGAAAGGCAGGGTGACAGCTTCCGAAGCCCGTCCCTGTATGTTCATATCCCCTTCGGAGGAAGACATGCCGATCACCTGATAATAAATTCCGTCCACACGTATGTATTTTCCGCAAGGGTCCTCTCCCGGTTTGAACAGGCTTTCATAGATACGCTTTCCGATCACACACACTTTACGCGCTTCCTGTATATCCACTTCGTTGATAAACCTGCCATAGGCCATTTCTTGTGATTCGATGTGGAGATAGTCCGGATATAATCCTTTCACGCTGCAATCGTATTTCTTATCTTCGTATACAGCTTTGGAACCCCAACGGGCAATGGAAGGAGTAATGATCTCCACATCTTTGACTTGCGAACGTAGGCGCTCGATGTCGATAGCTTCCAGATTCCACCATCTGCCTTTGCGGAAACCTTTGTAAGCTTCGCCCGTTTTCTGTGCGGCAAGGAAGCCGGAGTTGGTTGCGAATCCTTCAAAGTTCTTTTTCATCATGCCTTCCAGTCCTTGTCCGCCACCGATCAGGGCGACGAGCATAAAGATTCCCCAGAAAACACCGAATGCAGTCAGCAGGCTTCTCGTTTTATTTCTTGTAATGGTAATGAGGATTTCCTCACAAGTATCCATGTCTATTCTCATAGTCTTAATCTGCTCTAAGTGCTTCGATTGGTCGGATGCTGACTGCTTTTCGGGCAGGGAATAATCCGGCTAACGTACCAGCTATTATTAATGTGAGTGTAGCCTGTATGGCGATTCTTATATCTACTGTCGGATTCAGGAAAACAGTTTCCGTCCACATTCCGGTATCCATTGTCTGATTGCCAAAGGCGTTATTCATCCATTCGGTCACTCCGATGCCCGCCACCATACCTATATATCCGAATATCGTGGTAATGGTGACACTCTCTACGATAATCAGCCAGAGAATAGAAAGCGGCTTGGCACCCAGAGCTTTGCGGATACCGAATTCACGGGTACGTTCTTTTACGGTAATCAGCATGATATTGGACACTCCTACAATCCCGCTTAACAGCGTGAAGATACCGATCACCCAGATGGCGATGCGTAGCATATTCGAGCCTTGCTGCTGTTGCAAGTAGTTGGTAAACCGGTTCCAAATCCAGATAGCACTATGGTCTGTCGGGTCAAAGCGATGATTAGCCCCCAGCACCTTGCGGTAATGAGCTTCAAATGCTTCATTCGCTTCTATCGTTTCCAGGTTTTTGGTAGTCATGACAAGGTTATTCAACTTGTCTCCTTTGTTGTAAATCGTTTGCAGGGTGGTGAAGGGGATGTAAGCATCGCTGTCTCCGCTGTCTCCTTTATCATTATACAGCCCTACTACCTGATAAACCACATTACCGGCATTGACAAACTGCCCGATAGGCTCGGTATGCGTTTTATCGAAAAGAATCTCTGCTGTCTTTTTATGGAGCACAATTACTTTCCGCCGCTCTTTTATATCAATTTCATTGATGAAACGTCCTTTGAAGAGTTTCACCACTTCTACTTCCGTATGGTTGGGATATACGCCGGAAAGATTCAAACTGACGTATTCTTGCCCGAAGCTTAAATTAATGCCTCCTTGCCACACGGTTGCTCCGGCTTTAATGACATGGTCCGGAAAATAATGGTCGGTAGCATCTACGTCTTTATTATCCAGTTGCACTCGTCTTCCTTCTTTCAGTCCATCGTATGATTTGCTGGTCCATCCCGGAAAAATCTTGATGGAGTTCATGGCACGTTCGGAAGCCGATTGCTCGAATGCATGGATCAATCCATTGCCTGCGCCTAACAGGACGATCAGCATAAAGATACCCCATGCCACAGCAAATCCTGTGAGAAAAGTCCTTAGCTTGTTACGCTTGATGGTACTGTATATTTCTTGCCAAATATCAATCATTTTTTTAAGTATTAGGTGATAAGTAAGTATTAGGTATTAAGTATTAAGCTGCGCTGCGACCGCATGGAATTAATACTTATTACTTAATACTTATTTCATGAAACCGTCTTTGCCGAACGGAGAGGCATCGTGGTCGATATTATCTTCAATGCGTTCGATAACCCCGTCCTTGATGTGTATAATCTTGTCTGTTTGGTTGGCAACTCCGCTTTCGTGGGTGACAACTACAATCGTCATTCCCAGCTTATGAAGATCTTTCAGAATTTGCATCACTTCCACGGAAGTTTTACTGTCCAAAGCTCCTGTAGGCTCATCTGCCAGAATGATTTGCGGTTGGGTGATTAAAGCCCGTGCGATTGCCACACGTTGTTTCTGACCGCCACTCATTTCGTTGGGCATGTGATGTGCCCAGTCTTTTAAACCCAGACGGTCGAGATATTCCAAGGCAAGTGCATTTCGCTTCTTGCGGCTTATCCCTTGATAAAATAAAGGAAGTGCTACATTCTCTACGGCATCTTTAAAGGAAATCAGGTTAAATGACTGGAAGATAAATCCGATCATGCGATTCCGGTATTCGGCAGCTTTGGTTTCGCTTAAGTTCTTGATGAGTACGTTATTCAGATAATACTCTCCGGTGTCGTAGTTGTCGAGAATTCCCAATATATTGAGTAAAGTTGATTTCCCAGACCCGGATGCTCCCATGATGGAAACAAATTCTCCCTGTTCGATATTGAGATTGATACCTTTAAGTACATGGAGAGGCGCTCCGTTGTTGTAGGTCTTGTTGACGTTTGTTAGTTGTATCACAATTTTCTTTATTTAGATTCTGTTTTCTAATAATTTTCTACTATTAGACGGCTGCAAGATACGAAAAGTTGCAAAGAGGTTGAACTTTTTTTGAAAAACATTTTGTAGACTCAATCTTCTTTACGTAATTTGTGTGCAGTAAACTTAATGATTAACTAACCCTTTTAAATAAAAGTATCATGAATTCAAACATGGAAAAGCCCTACGTAGTAGGTATTGACATAGGCGGAACGAATACCGTCTTTGGAATTGTAGACGCACGCGGAACTATTATTGCCAGCAGTTCAATCAAAACATCTGGTTATCCTACAGTAGAAGAATACGCTGATGAAGTGTGTAAAAGCCTGCTTCCATTGATTATTGCTAATGGTGGCGTTGATAAAATCAGAGGTATCGGTATCGGTGCTCCGAATGGTAACTATTACACGGGAACGATTGAATTTGCTCCAAACTTGCCTTGGAAAGGAATTCTTCCGTTGGCTGCCATGTTTGAAGAAAGACTGGGTATCCCCACTGCTTTGACAAACGATGCAAATGCTGCTGCTATCGGTGAAATGACTTATGGCGCTGCCCGTGGTATGAAAGACTTTATCATGATTACACTGGGTACCGGTGTGGGTAGTGGTATTGTTATCAACGGCCAGATGGTATATGGACATGACGGTTTTGCAGGCGAATTAGGACACGTGATCGCTCGTCGCGATGGTCGTCTTTGCGGTTGTGGACGTAAGGGATGTCTGGAAACTTACTGTTCGGCTACCGGTGTAGCTCGCACAGCTCGCGAATTCCTTGCCGCTCGTACGGATGCCAGCTTGCTTCGTAACATTCCTGCAGAAAACATTACTTCAAAAGATGTATATGACGCAGCTGTACAAGGAGATAAATTGGCACAGGAGATCTTCGAATTTACAGGTAATATCTTGGGTGAAGCTTTGGCGGATGCTATTGCATTCTCCAGCCCTGAAGCCATTGTATTGTTCGGTGGCTTGGCTAAGTCCGGTGACTATATCATGAAACCGATTCAGAAGGCCATTGATGATAATATCCTGAATATCTATAAAGGTAAGACGAAATTGCTCGTTTCCGAATTGAAGGATTCTGATGCTGCTGTACTGGGTGCCAGTGCATTGGCTTGGGAACTGAAAGATTTGAAAGAATAATATATCATTATTATAATAAAGGTGATGAAGCCTCGGGAGTCTATGACTTTCGGGGCTTTGTTTTATTATTCCTTTCCGCCATCTACAAGGCATCTACAGCCTATTCAGAAAAGGGTTTATTCTCACTAGTATGAGAAATAATACTCATACTAATGGGAATATATTCTCATAGGTATGAGTATTTTTTCTCACAGGTGTGAGTATAGTTGAGAAAATGTACTTCCCAGATAATAGCTTTGCGAGAATGGTAGCAATAAAAAAGGGAACTTCATTCATTATGAAGTTCCCTTTTTTATTTCGAATCGAAAAGTTCGGCTTATTAGTTAGCTCTTTTTTCTTTGATTCTAGCTTTCTTACCAGTAAGAGCGCGCAGGTAGTACAATTTAGCGCGACGAACTTTACCTACCTTGTTCACTTCGATGCTATCGATAGCCGGTGATTCGATTGGGAAAATTCTTTCTACGCCTATAGTTCCTGACATTTTACGTACAGTAAAACGTTTCTTGTCTCCGTGACCGGCGATTTTGATAACAACACCACGGTACAACTGTACACGTTCTTTGTTACCCTCGATAATACGATATGCTACTGTTACAGTGTCTCCTGCTTTGAAGCTCGGGTGCTGTTTTCCGGTAGCAAATGCTTCTTCTGCAATTTTAATTAAATCCATTGTTGTTATTATTAAATTGTTTCATCGTTACAACGCAACATACCAAGTATCTCTTCTCTTGACAGCGATTGCGCGAAAGCGGTGCAAAGTAACGAATTATTTGCCAGATAGCCAAATGTTTTTGTATATTTGTAGCATATCTAAAAATAGCGAACATGAAACAGACTTATGCAAAGTATCTGATGGTGGCAGCGTTGGCAGGAGGCTTCCTGTTTACTTCCTGCCGGACCGCACGCGAGACTACGGCACAGTACGAAGTAACCAAAGTAGAGGGTAGCATGATAACGATTGATTCTGTTTGGGACACCATTCCCAACGCGAAAGCTGCCGAAATCTTAAAGCCTTATAAGGAAAAGGTGGATGCGATGATGTATGAAGTCATCGGCACCAGTGCGATGAAAATGGACAAAGGAGGTCCCGAAAGTTTACTTTCCAACCTTGTTGCAGGTGTTTTGCAGCAAGCGGCTGTTCAGGTGTTGGGGAAACCTGCTGATATGGGATTGGTAAATATGGGCGGCTTGCGTAATATCTTGCCCGAAGGAGATATCACGGTAGGCGATGTGTTTGAAATTCTTCCTTTTGAGAATTCTCTTTGCGTACTGACTATGAAAGGAACAGACTTGAGACGTCTTTTTGAAGCGATTGCATCTCTGCACGGAGAAGGAGTGAGCGGTATCCGCCTTGAAATCACCAAAAATGGAAAGTTGCTGAACGCCTTTGTCGGTGAAAAACCACTAAAGGATGACCAGCTTTACACGGTGGCCACTATCGACTATCTGGCAGATGGAAATGGACGGATGGATGCTTTCCTGCAGGCAGAAAAGAGAGTATGCCCCGAAGACGCAACCTTACGCGGACTATTTCTTGATTATGTACGCAAACAGACTGCCGAAGGCAAAGCGATTACCTCCAAACTGGATGGACGTATTACCATAAAATAAAAAGGAGAATCTAAAAATATTGAATATGAAAAGAATTCAGATATTATTCCTGTTATGTCTTGCATTGAGCTTTACTTTCTCAATTTTTGCGCAGGATAAGGATACCAAAGAAGTGATTATTTTACAAACAAGCGATGTGCATAGTCGTATCGAACCTGTCAATCAGAAGGGGGACGAATACTATAATAAAGGTGGTTTTCTTCGCCGGGCTGCTTTTCTCGAACAGTTCCGCAAGGAGCATAAGAATGTGCTGCTTTTCGACTGCGGAGATATTTCTCAGGGAACACCTTATTATAATATGTTCCGCGGAGAAGTGGAAGTTAAACTAATGAATGAAATGGGTTACGATGCTATGACTATCGGTAACCATGAGTTTGATTTCGATGTGGATAATATGGAACGTATTTTCAAGATGGCTAATTTCCCGGTTGTTTGTGCCAACTATAATCTGGATGCTACGGTATTGAAAGATATAGTTAAACCCTACGTCGTTCTTGAGAAATATGGTTTGAGAATTGGTGTGTTTGGCCTTGGAACCCAACCCGAAGGGATGATTCAGGCTAATAAATGCGAAGGAGTCGTTTATGAAGATCCTATCCGCGTATCCAACGAAATAGCTGCTTTGTTGAAAGACGAAGAAGGTTGTGATTTGGTAGTATGCCTGTCTCATCTGGGCATTCAAATGGATGAACATCTGGTTGCCGGAACACGCAATATCGACGTGATTCTGGGCGGGCACTCTCATACATTTATGAAAGGCCCCAAAACATACTTGAATATGGACGGAAAAGAGGTGCCTGTTATGCACACGGGAAAAAATGGTGTTCGTGTAGGCCGTCTCGATTTGACTTTGAAACATAAATGAAGATAATCCCCTCAATAGTAACGCTTTTATTCCTTATTGCGGCCGGCACGGTTTCAAGTCCGGCGCAGAATGCTACAACCGTTGAACCTCTGCTGGTGTATAAAGCCCTTCAGGACAAAGACTGCCGGCACTGGGTTGATTCGGTTATGGATAAGCTTTCCTTTAAAGAAAAGGTAGGGCAGTTGTTCATCTATACCATTGCCCCGGTAGATACCAAACGAAACCTGGAACTGTTGCGCGAAGTAATCGACACCTATAAAGTGGGCGGACTTCTCTTTTCCGGTGGGAAGATGCAAAATCAGGTTGAACTGACAAACCGGGCGCAACGGCAGGCAAAAGTCCCTTTGATGATTACCTTTGATGGAGAATGGGGACTGGCCATGCGTTTGCGTGGTATGCCTGTTTTTCCACGGAATATGGTATTGGGATGTATCCGTGACAACAAGCTGCTCTATGAATACGGGCGTGAAGTTGCTCGTCAATGCCGACAGATTGGAGTACAGGTCAACTTTGCTCCGGTGGCGGACGTGAATATAAATCCTGAAAATCCCGTAATCAATACCCGTTCTTTTGGAGAAGATCCGATACAGGTGGCTGATAAGGTTATCGCTTATGCTTCCGGTTTGGAAAGTGGAGGGGTTTTATCTGTGTGTAAACATTTTCCCGGACATGGAGATACCGATGTTGATTCGCATAAGGCGCTTCCGGTACTTCCTTTCACTCGTGAGCGTCTGGACAGTGTGGAACTTTATCCTTTTAAAGAAGCCATCCGTGCCGGATTGGGCGGTATGATGGTAGGACATTTGCAAGTTCCGGTGATAGAACCGATTGGTGGACTTCCGTCTTCCTTGTCCCGCAATGTCGTATACGATTTGCTGACAGATGAACTGGCGTTCAAAGGACTCATATTTACAGATGCGCTTGCCATGAAAGGAGTGGCGGGAAATGGAAATGTCAGTTTGCAGGCTTTGAAAGCTGGTAATGACATGGTATTGTCTCCCCGAAACTTGAAGGAAGAGATACCGGCCGTACTGGAAGCCATTGAAAAAGGAGAGTTGACCCGCGAAGATATTGAAAGCAAATGTCGTAAGGTCTTGACTTATAAATATGTGTTGGGACTGAAGAAAAAGTCGTATGTACAATTATCCGGTCTGGAACAACGGATTAACAGTCCGCAAACGCGTGATTTGGTTCGCCGGTTGAATTTAGCGGCAATAACAGTTCTGAACAACAAGAATCATATTCTCCCCTTGCATACAGACAAAGAGCAGACGATTGCATTGCTCGAGGTAGGAGATCCCGGAGAAACTGATGCGTTGGCGAAACAACTTTCCCGCTATACGTCTTTGGCTCGTTTTTCCCTTCGTGCCAATCAGACGAAAGAGGAAAATCAGCGGTTGCGTGATTCTTTGTCTACCTATAAACGGATTATTGTAGCCGTCAGTGAACAGCGGCTGGCTCCTTATCAGCCTTTCTTTGCTAAGTTTGTTCCCGAAAGCCCGGCCATTTATCTGTTTTTTACTCCCGGGAAGATGATGTTGCAGATTCAGCGCGCGGTGGCTCATGCTTCGGCGGTGGTGCTGGGACATAGCTATAGTAGTGACGTGCAGCGCCAGGTGGCAGATGTGCTATTTGCCAAGGCATCTGCAGACGGACAGTTGTCGGCAAGTCTGGGAGAACTGTTTCCAACGGGAGCAGGAGTGACTATTACCCCTAAAACGCCGTTGCATTTCGTTCCGGAAGAATACGGGCTTTCCTCTGCTCATCTAAAACGGATTGATTCCATTGCATTGGATGGTATTCATCAGGGAGCCTATCCCGGTTGCCAGGTGGTGGTGCTGAAAAACGGTCATATTATGTTCGACAAGGCTTTCGGTACTTATACGGGTAAAGGAAGTCCTCGTGTCGAATCTACGAATATCTACGATCTGGCTTCCCTTTCAAAAACGACGGGCACCTTGCTTGCCATTATGAAACTCTACGATAAGGGACGTTTTAATCTGACAGATAAAATTTCGGATCATTTGCCGTTTTTGCAACGTACTGATAAGAAAGATATAACGATTCAGGAAATTCTGTATCATCAGTCCGGTTTACCTTCCTGGATTCCTTTTTATCAGGAAGCTATTGACAAGGATAGCTATGATGGAAGATTGTTCAGCGCACGTAAAGATATCCACCATCCGGTACAGATTGGTACGACTACGTGGGCGAATCCGAAATTCAAATTCAAGAGTGAATATATTTCTCCGGTCAAGACCGGTGATTATACTGTTCAGATCTGTGACAGTTTGTGGTTAAACCGTTCTTTCCGAAAGGTGATAGAAGAGAAAATTGCAGAAGCTCCGTTAAAGCAGAAGCGCTATGTATATAGTGATGTCGGATTTATACTCTTGGGAATGTTGGTGGAACAACTGGCCGGTATGCCTATGGAAGCCTATTTGCAACGTGAGTTTTATGAGCCGATGGGGTTGGAACATACAGGTTACCTGCCTTTACGCCGTTTTGCCAAATCGGAAATTGTCCCTTCCAACAAAGACCGTTTCTTGCGTAAAGAGACTTTGCAGGGATTTGTGCATGATGAGGCTTCCGCTTTCTTTGGCGGATTGGCCGGAAATGCCGGACTTTTCTCTACTGCCCGTGATGTAGCCCGCGTTTATCAGATGTTGCTGAATGGAGGAGAAATAGATGGTCAACGCTATCTAAGCAAAGAAACCTGTCAGTTGTTTACTACGGAAACTTCAAAGATCAGCCGGCGTGGCTTGGGCTTTGACAAACCGGATGCTGATGATCCGAAGAAAGGAAATTGTGCTCCTGCTGCACCTGCCGAAGTGTACGGTCATACCGGCTTTACCGGTACATGTGCATGGGTAGATCCGGTCAATGAACTGGTTTATGTATTCCTTAGCAACCGGATTTATCCGGATGTAACAAATCGCAAACTGAACCAACTGCACATTCGTGAGCGAATACAGGGAGCTATTTATGATGCGATGAAGAAAAAATAAAAAAAGAAAGGTAAAAGGTGCCTATATTAAAAGCTACCTTTTACCTTTTTTATTATTAACGTAATATTCTGATAGTTGTCAGCCAGTCTTAGAAGGATACACCCAGGCGGAAGCCGAAGTTGCTCAATCCATCTACACTGTAATGCAGTACGTCAGCCTTGTTGGTACCATAGCTGTAGTACAAAGCAAAGTGCAAACCCGGTCCGTAAACCCATGGGAATACATTGATACCTACTTCAGGAGAAGCATAGAATCCCCAACTGTTTTCTCTTGCTTCCAGCATGCTGAAATTAGAGCGGATTTTAGCATATTCAGCACCTAATTTAGCACTGACGTATGGTTGAAAGGCTCCACCGCGATTCCACTGGTAACGTGCAGCAGCACCGAAAGGCAATTGGAAAATGGTATGTTGCTGATCGGTAGTCACTTCACCGGCGCCCATTTGGAAGGTTTCGCGACCTACATATTCGTGGTTGCTGTGATAGTTGAGGAAAAGACCCAAACCGATGTTAGGAGTCACGAAATAACCACCTTCGAAGTTCATACCCCAACCGCTTGCTTTATCAGCAAAATTGTTACTTAGCGGAGCGTTGAACTGCCAGTCGATATTTGCATATCCATTGTCCGATAGCTGTGCCTTAGCCGGCATGGCGAAGGCGATGGCAATAGCCGCCAAGGCTACTACCTTGAAGTATATATTTTTTCTTGTTTTCATAACAGTTGTAGTTGTTTATTTGTTAGTAAGATAAGGTGACTGTGTAAATGACTGGTTGACAGCTTCTACTGCAAGAGTACGGTTGATAGCTTTGGAACCAGTTTCAAATCCGGTCAGATAACTTGTCCATACAACAGGCAGTTTTTTACTGTCTCCCTGTTCGGCTTTCAAGTTCACCATTTCTGTCAGGAAGGAGTTGGTGCTATAACTATAAGTTACTGCATACGGGTAGTACCATCCACCACCCCAGTTGCCACCCCAGTAGCCAGGGCCCCAATATCCGGGATAACCCCACCACCATTCAGGTTGTGTGTAGCTGGTGAAATAATAAGTACTTGCGATGTAGCTCACTTGGATACCAAGATCTGCGCTTTCCTGGTCAGCTGCTGCTTCGTAACCTCTAGCTTCCATATTGTCTGTATAAGCTGCCAGAATTTGTTCTGCGCCTTCACCTTCGAGATATTCCGGTTCTTTACTATCACTGATGACCAGAATCTGTGGTGCCAGATAGAATGTAGGAACTTTGAAATCGGCTTTCTTGTCGTAGTTAGTGTATACCAGATAATTGTCATCCAGTTTACCCATGTCCGGGTCTTTTTCACATGAAGCGAGTGCAAAGACCGCCAATAAAATAGGAATTAATTTCTTCATATCTTTTATAATGTTTAGGTTATATAAAAATCACGCCCAGGTACCTTGGGCTTTTGATACAAACAACAAGAAAGGTGGAAAAAGGTTCGCGTGGAAATTTCTTTTGCCGGAAAATTAACATATTTCTTTGGCCCGGCGGAAAGAAAAACGGTGAGCGCTCTGCCCTATTATCAGGGAGTTTGCTCACCGTTTATTATTTACAGATATTTATTTGAAAAATCCGTTTATTAAAACAGAGGTTTTAGTAGATCCGGTATTTCTACCTTATCAAGTTCCAGTTCAGTTACCCGTTGTTTACCCAATTGAGTCAGATGGAAATACATCTGTCTCCGGTCTTCACTTCCGAGTGATCGGACGATTAGTCCTTTTTCTTCCAGTATCCGCAGCATTTTGGATGTGTGTGAGGGGCTTAGTTCGGTTTGTTTAGACAGGTTGGTAGCCGTCACTTTGTCCGAAGCCTCTTTAAGGGCACACAATATCATTGCTTCATTAAGCGTTATCTGGTACATTTTTTCAAATGCTGTTTCAAAGTTTCCCATTGCTTTGAATACATCACGCATTGCACATATTGTTTTCATACCTTATTTAAATATTTCATTTGTTCATTTTTTAAATAAATAGATTAACGTTTGCGTTATCCGCCCGTTCCATATACGTTGCTACGCCGCCAATGGTCACCTCGTCCAGGAGTTCTTCTTGTTTGACTCCCATCACGTCCATTGACATCTGGCAAGCAATAAATTCCACACCGTTTTCCAGCGCTTGCTGGCGCAGGGATTCCAGTGAATCAATCCCTTTTTTGTTCATGATATACCGCATCATTTTTCCGCCTATTCCGCCCATACTCATCTTAGAAAGTTTCAGCTTTTTGGAGCTGGAAGGCAGCATCATGCCAAACATTTTTCCGAAAATATCCTTTTCGGTTTCCGGTTTGTGCAACTTCTTGATGACGTTCAGTCCCCAGAACGTAAAGAAGATGGTGACTTTCTGCCCCGTAGCTGCTGCGCCGTTTGCTAGTACAAAAGTGGCCAAAGCTTTATCCAAATCATCACTAAACATGATAAAGGTTTTTCCTTTGCCCTCACATGAAGTAACAATATTGCACGATTTTGGTTCTCCTTTTTCTATGACAACAACAGATTTTCCTCCGGAGCTGTCTTTCGAAATCAGTTGATTGCCCGTTGAACTGCACCATGCGGCGGCGTCACGCGGAAATCCCGGATCGGTTGAGGTGATTTCCACCCGTTCGCCTGAAGCCAGTGTATCCATTGTTTTTTTCATTTTCAAAATCGGGCCGGGACATTGTAACCCGCAGGCGTCTACCCGAACTGTTTTAGCGGGGGTTGCAAGGGCATCGGCGGTGACGGCAGCCGTGGCAGTAACCGTGGTATCCGAAACCTTAGCAACCGCAGGTTGCCCAACTTGGGGACTACCTCCCTGTTGTTCGGGTGATTCGTCTATTTCATTTCCATTTTCTTCGCGTATGATAATCGGAGCAGTGGCGGCTCGATAAGTCTTCAGTCCTCCCGAGAGATTACGCACCTTGTCAAATTCATGTTGAGTCAATATCCGGTAGGCAAGATAGCCCCGTAGTCCGACAGCGCAGAAGGTATAAATCATTTTATCTTTCGGCAGTTCGGCCAGCCGGTCACGAAGCTCATCCAGCGGAATATTCACGGCACCCGGTAAGCTGCCTAAAGAATATTCGTCCGGGGTGCGGACATCCAGCAGGAACTTATTTTCCATTTCAATGTCCCGCAACTCTCTCCAATATACCGGATTGGTTTTGCCGGTAATGATGTCTTCCGCTACATATCCTGCCAGTGCTACCGGATCTTTGGCCGAAGAGAACGGAGGAGCATACGCTTGTTCCACTTTCATCAGGTCGTAGATCGTTCCCTCGTGTTTGATGACAAGCGCGAGTTCGTCAATCCGTTTGTCCACTCCGTCGTAACCGACGATTTGCCCGCCGTACAATCTTCCCGTCTTTTTGTCGAAAGTGATTTTGATACTCATCGGCATGGCATCCGGATAGTAGCCGGCATGAGAGGCGGGATGGATGGTAGATGACATATAATCTATCTCTTCCTGGCGCAGGCGCTTGCCGGGTAAACCGGTTGAAGCAACGGTCATGTCGAAAACTTTTGCGATTGAAGTGCCGATAGAACCTTCGTAAGGTATTTTTGCCCCGAGAACGTTGTCTGCAACGATGCGTCCCTGACGGTTGGCAGGTCCGGCAAGATAGTTGAGCCAGGGTTTTCCGGTGATCGGATGGCGGAACTCGATTGCGTCACCGATGGCATAAATCGATTCATCAGACGTTTGCAGGTAATCATTCACGGCAATACCTCCTGCGGGGCCGATAGTCAGTTCGGCAGCTCGTGCCAGACTGGTTTCCGGGCGTACTCCGATCGACAGGATAACGATATCGGCAGAAATGGACTGACCATTTTTGAACGTTACTTTCAATCCTTTTCCCTCCCGGCTAAAAGAGGCGACAGCTTGTTCCAGATAAAGATTGACTCCTTTATCCATCAAGTGCTGGTGGACGAGCGATGCCATCGAGAAGTCGATAGGAGCCATCACTTGATTGCCCATTTCCACAATCGACACTTTCGCTCCCTGTGTATGTAAGTTTTCCGCCATTTCCAGACCGATAAATCCGGCTCCTACGATAACGGCTTTTCGCGGAGCGTGGCTCTTGATATATTCTTTGATCCGATCCGTGTCGGTGACATTCCTTAACGTGAAGATTCCGCTAAGGTCGATTCCCGGAAGAGGAGGACGCACCGGGGAAGCTCCGGTGGAGATGACTAATTTATCGTAGCTCTCCTCATAAGTGTCTTCACTGCTTTGCCGGATGGTCACTGTCTTTCTTTTCCGGTCAATAAAAATCGCTTCGTTTTCTGTACGTACATCTACACGGAAGCGTGTAGAGAAGGCTTCGGGCGTTTGCACGAACAATTTATCCCGTTCCTCTATCACTCCTCCTATATAATAAGGAAGGCCGCAATTGGCGTATGATATATACTTTCCTTTTTCCAAAAGGATAATTTCTGCTGTTTCATCTACTCGTCTGATTCGGGCAGCAGTGGTGGCTCCTCCTGCAACTCCCCCAATAATAATTATTTTCATCTGTTTATAGTGTAAATAGTTTCCTGTGGAAATAACAAACAGGGGCGAAGAAATGTTCATGGATTCAGATAAAAAAACTATATTTGCGCACCCTGTTTTTCATTCTTCTATATTAATGTAGACAATTTGTATGAATAAAATTCTTATTATTGACGATGAAGTCCAGATTCGCAGCCTTTTAGCTCGTATGCTGGAACTTGAGGGCTATGAAGTGTGTCAGGCAGGTGATTGCAAAACTGCCATCAAACAACTGGAAATTCAATCGCCCGACGTAGCTTTATGTGATGTTTTTCTTCCTGATGGAAACGGAGTGGATCTGGTTTTGAATATCAAAAAAATAGCTCCCAATGTGGAAGTGATTCTTCTTACTGCTCACGGCAATATTCCCGACGGGGTGCAGGCTATCAAAAACGGTGCGTTTGATTATATAACGAAAGGAGATGATAATAACAAGATTATCCCTCTCATTAGTCGTGCCGTAGAGAAAGCAAAAATGAATGTCCGTCTCGAAAAACTGGAAAAGAAGGTCGGGCAAATGTACTCGTTCGATTCTATCCTGGGGGAGTCAAAAGTGCTGAAAGAGTCGGTGTCTTTGGCGCAGAAGGTGTCTGTGACAGATGTTCCCGTATTGCTGACGGGAGAAACCGGAACAGGAAAGGAGGTCTTTGCGCAGGCTATACATTATAACAGCAAGCGGAGCAAACAGAATTTTGTGGCGGTCAACTGTTCGTCTTTCAGCAAAGAACTGCTCGAAAGCGAGATGTTCGGACATAAGGCAGGTTCGTTTACCGGTGCGTTGAAAGATAAGAAAGGGCTTTTTGAAGAGGCCAATAACGGAACGATCTTTCTGGATGAAATCGGAGAGATGGCTTTCGAATTGCAGGCAAAGTTACTGCGTATCCTTGAAACAGGAGAATATATAAAGATCGGTGATACCAAGCCGACAAGAGTCAATGTGCGTATCATCGCTGCTACCAACCGGAATTTGCAGGAGGAGATCAAAGCCGGGCATTTCCGTGAGGACTTGTTTTATCGTCTTTCGGTTTTTCAGGTGCATCTTCCTTCGCTTCGTGAACGTACCGGTGATATCAGAATTCTTGCAACTGCTTTTGCCAAAAGTTTCTCCGAAAAACTTTCGTATGCCATCAATGAGATGACTCCTGCTTTTTTGGAAGCGCTGGAACAACAGCCGTGGAAAGGGAATATCCGTGAGTTGAGAAATGTGATTGAGCGTAGCCTGATTGTTTGCGAAGGTGGACGGCTGGATATCTGCGACCTTCCTTTGGAAATCCAGAACACTCATTATGAATGTTCGGATGATAGTACAGGTAGTTTTGAACTGGCTGCAATGGAGCGCAGGCATATTGCGCGTGTGTTGGAATATACGAAAGGGAATAAAACGGAAGCTGCCCGCTTGTTGAAAATCGGACTTACTACGTTGTATCGGAAGATAGAGGAATATAAAATCTGAATATACATTTTAATCAGGCCACACACTGGCTTTCGAGAAATTGTTTGGATAGCGAACTGATTAGTTTGTTTTTATCTGTGCTGTGCACAGATAGTGTGAGCCGATGATATGTATTACAGACATATTTTCGTCCATAACCATTTCGGCATATTTGTGTAGTTCCCTTTCAATGATTCGCAGGGTGTCCCGGCTGGCTGTCAGCATCATCGAGATAGATACATTGGATGAGGCCATTGAGATGACATTGATTTGATATTTGTTGATAACTTCCAATATCTTACCCATAAACAAATATCCGGGCAATACATTCAATGAGGTAAAACGTACAAAGGTAGCCGAATCCTGTGAGAGGATGGCTTTGACACTGTTGCCTGTGTCATGGGAAGATATATAGAGGCGTTCTGTTAACAGATCGTGTGTATCGGTTAGGCGGATAACTATATTAGAGCGTGCCGCAAGGGTGATACAATCTGCGTAGAGCAGGTGTACTCCGCTGTTAATCAGTTGTTCGGCTTCTATGTAAGTTAGTGAATGTTGTTCTCGCAGACAATTCCGGTTTGCGTAGATATGGTTGATAGGCGTGGATAACAGTATTTCGTCCGCTTTGAATAGGGTGGCAAGCACTGTTGCATAGTAATCATTGCGTTGTTCGCTCATGAAGTCTATTTCACCATACACATTCCTGCAAATGGAAAGTGGGGCGATAAAAATATCTACATTTCGGTTCTCGTCAATGTATTGTTGGATAGATTCCTGAATATATGGGATGTCCGGCTTTCTTTCCAGGTTGATCTGTATCAGTTTGCCGGTATCTAATGTTTGGGCACGAAACCCCTGTTGACGTAAACAATAAGTGAATAAATCGCTGGATAATCCGTATACTTCCGCTTTTATCATTTTATCAATCAGCAAATCTGCTTTGTCTTCTACAAGTATATGTATTTTCTTTATGCACTCCAGAATCCGGTTCTTAATTTCCTGATTTAAGTGCGAATCTGTAATGAGATGATTGGCAAGGGTACAGCAATATGCTTCGATGGCATTGACTGTGGCATGAGAAGCTTCATCTTCTTCGTGAAACCAACTGATGGAAATAGCCTGTAACCACTCCTGTAATTGTGCCAATATAGGGACTACAGCTACATAAGGATGTTCTTTCTGAATACAATTGATTACTTGCTTCATTTCATCCTCATCTTTAATTTTCTCGAATTTACAAACTTTCATTGTCGTCTGATTATTTATTGGTTACTACTCTTTTCAAAATGATATGCCTTTTTTCAAAAGAGAAAGATATTTAAGAATCATTCTTTAGCTTTAGAATATGGTATATCTATATAAATCAATCTGTTAATGTTGCAATCAATGTTTTTAATACATCTCTTTACTATAAGTAATCTGCTAATACCATACCACATTGGGATATGAAAATAAGATTCCTTATCTTTGTTGCGTAATTGATTGATAAACCAGTAATATTCGTCCATTTATGAAACTCTGTATCTAGCTAAGCTCAACGAATAGCATCATTTCTAACAGGGCTATTCAGCTATCCGACAGGCAACTACTCGCCTGCCAAAGAGTTTTATATCCATTTTTATAAATTTACGGAACTGTGTGCTGCTATGATGTGGTATGCCGTATCGTGTTATTTTTAAGTTGAGCAATGAATTATACATATAAGCAAATATGGCTCATCAACTTTCCTGTGATGATGAGCATTCTGATGGAACAATTAATCAATATTACCGACGCTATTTTCCTGGGGCATGTGGGAGAAGTCGAACTGGGAGCTTCTGCGCTTGCCGGAATCTACTATTTGGCTGTTTATATGCTGGGCTTCGGATTTAGCATCGGGCTGCAGGTAATGATTGCCCGGAGAAATGGGGAACAACATTATAAAGAGACGGGATGTACATTTTTTCAGGGATTATATTTCCTGTCGGGAATGGCAATCATTCTTTGTTTGCTGATTTTGTTTGTTTCTCCATTTATCTTACGTCGATTGATAACTTCGGATGAGATTTTCCGGGCAGTGATTCATTATCTGGATTGGCGTAGCTTCGGTTTGTTGTTCTCATTTCCTTTTTTAGTTTTCCGGTCTTTCTTGGTAGGGATTACAACCACCAAGGCACTGTCCGGAGCGGCTGTTATGGCTGTCTGCATCAATATTCCTTTCAACTATCTGCTGATTTTCAAATTGAATCTGGGTATATCCGGAGCGGCGATGGCTTCTTCTTTGGCAGAGTTCGGAGCTTTTATCGTACTCCTATTATATATGTGGGTGAAGATAGATAAAGTGAAATATGGACTGAAGGTTGTCTATGACGGGAAGTTGTTGATGAAGTTATTACGATTGTCTGTATGGAGCATGCTTCACGCTTTCATCAGCGTTGCTCCCTGGTTTTTGTTCTTTGTTGCTATCGAACATCTGGGGAAGACGGAACTCGCCATTTCCAACATAACCCGTAGCGTTTCTACTGTCTTTTTTGTGATAGTCAATTCTTTTGCATCCACTACGGGCTCATTGGTCAGTAATTTGATTGGGGCGGGAGAGGGTAAAGAGCTTTTTCCCGTTTGCCGTAAAGTTCTTAGGTTGGGTTATGCTGTGGGGCTTCCATTAATAGGGATCGCTCTTTGGGGTAACCAATGGATTATCGGATTTTATACGAATAATGAGGAGCTGGTGAGACTGGCTTTTTATCCTTTTATAGTTATGCTGTTGAATTATGCTTTTGCACTGCCCGGATATGTTTATATCAATGCTGTTACCGGTACAGGAAAGACGAAGCTCGCCTTTATCTTCCAGTTAATCACCATTCTTGTATATTTGATTAATCTGTATCTGTTAAGTGAATGTTTTCATGCTTCTCTGACTGTGTATATGACGGCAGAATATCTGTTTGTTATTTTATTAGGGATACAATCCGTCATTTACTTAAAGAGGAAATCCAACTAGAATATGTATTTTTGTACTCTCAATACTTGATACTTTCTCGAAATGACTGAAGATATAAAGAATAAACTTTTAATGTGTGCGGAGATGTATCATCGCGCAGACTTTATACAAAGTGATCCGGTACAGTTTCCCCATCGTTATACGCTGAAACAGGATATCGAAGTCAGCGGTTTGCTGACGGCGATTATGAGTTTTGGCAATCGCAAACAGATTTTGAAGAAAGCGGACGAATTGCACGGGCTAATGGGAGATTCGCCTTATCAGTATGTATTGTCCCGTCAGTGGGAGAAAGATTTCCCATCGGGAGCAACAGGTAGTTTTTATCGGATGCTGTCACATGCTGATTTCTATGGATATTTCCAGCGATTATACATTGCTTATACACAGTTTGAAAGTCTGGAAGAAGCCTTGAAGACATACCCCGGAATACCGATGGAAAAGCTATGTGCATTTCTTGAAGTCTCTGCCAAAAGCCCTCAAAAGAAACTGAATATGTTTTTGCGTTGGATGATTCGTCGGGAGTCGGCGGTCGATTTGGGGATTTGGGAGAGTTTTGATCGCAGGGATTTGATTGTTCCCTTGGATACACATGTCTGCCGGGTAGCCCATTATTTTAAGTTGACGGATGCGGAAACATTTTCTTTGAAAAATGCCCGCCAGATAACGGCAGCATTGGCTGAGGTCTTCCCGGATGATCCATGTTTGGGCGATTTTGCCTTGTTCGGATTAGGGGTGAATGGGGAGATTTAATGTATAATCTGATAAAATGAAATTTTCGATTATAATCGGAAAAGTCTACGTTAAGCGAACTGTTTTCGATTATAATCGAAAAATTAGAGAGTTGTTAAAATACTGTTAGGATAATTCATTAATATTTATTTTGTCTAATTGGGGATTTGGAAAAGCAGGGTTTAAATAAAAGTATTCACTTTGTTTATAACGTTTAAATCCCATTTTCTTATAAAAATTGTATAACTGTTTTTTTGCGATATTACTATCCTGTTCCATTTGTTTAAAATTCATTTTAGTATTCCATTCACTATCCTGTTTAGAAGAGTTAGGATGACTAACTTCTAATTGTAATGGAAAAGCTTTTAGGATTGCAATTCCATATGAACTATTTAATCTAAGCAGGATATCTTTCGTGATAAGTTTACCATATCCTTTTTCGCGATATTCAGGTAGAATTTCAATTCGATCTAAATATAGAATATTTGAGTTGAATGATTCGTCGATTTCTTCTTGCCATTCTTTTTTAAAACTATTAGTATCATAATCAAATAATAGACCTCCTAGTTCATTATGATCGAGTTGGGAAAATAAATCATCAACCCAATAATTATCTTCTATACATAGCTCCCATAAGAAAAGTTTAACATTTACTTTTCCTATTAATGAAGCACTTTCTTTGTCGTTTTTATCTATTTGGATTTCATATACTTCGATGTTGTATTTATTGATATAACGCTCCTCTTCAATATTTCCAGTGTAGATATGTATATCAGTACCTTAATTAATGACAATAGTATCCCGTTAAAATCAGGTGAAGTTAAAATTCTTGTATTACAAGAGAAAAATACCTTTGAGAATGAAGAAACTATGATTTTTACAGAATACTTATAATGAGTTTGTAATTTCAGGTTCGTTTTCTCGAAATTCCAATGTAATTTTATGTGTTTCTGCATAATATAAGGCTGTTTGGGAATTTTGATGGGACGCTAGTGTAATGTAAGCGAACGGTAAATATTTAATTTTGATAATATCTAACAACGAAGAGTGTATTGTTGTTATTGCCAAAGTTTTATATGTAAATAAATGATTGATTTTAATTGCAATATTTTTTTTATTAATGTATATTTGCTAAATAAAATTGATGGTTATGAAAAATATTTCGAACGAACTTTTATTTACTTCTTTATTTAAAGCAAAAACAGAAGAGGAAGTAGAAAGAATTATAGATAAATATCCTGATGTTTTTAATAATGATAATTGGTTTCCTCTTGGAGGAAGTGAAAGTATGTTTGGGATAGTACGTAATCAACAGTCTAATCCTATTGCTGCATTAGTTGAAAAAGTTACAAACTCTATAGATGCTATTCTGACTAAAAAATGTTTGGAAAAAAAAATACAGCCAGATTCGATTGATGCACCACAGTCAATGGAAGAGGCTGTACATCTTTTTTATCCTGATTATAAGAATTGGGATTTAAGAGAGTATAGACGAAAACAAGCAGAAGATATACAAATAATAGCTGATGGACCTACTCGTGATACATCTGTGATTATATATGATAATGGTGAGGGACAACATCCTAAAGATTTTGAGTCAACCTTTCTTTCATTAGTGAAAGGTAATAAAATCAATATTCAGTTTGTACAAGGGAAGTATAATATGGGGGGAAGTGGAGCTTTGGTTTTTTGTGGGAAAAAAAGATTTCAATTGATTGCATCTAAACGTTTTGATGGAAGTGGTAATTTGGGATTTACTTTAATTAGACAACGAAAAATTTGTGCTTCTAATTTAAATAGAAGATCAAGTCATTTTGAGTATCTAAAACTTAATAATCAAATTCCGAATTTTCCAATTACTGATTTAGATCTTAACCTTTATGGGCGTAAATTTGTGACCGGGACTATTATAAAAATGTATTCTTATCAGTTTCCTAGTGGCTATTCAGGTTTTGCACAAGATCTTAATCAAAGTTTAAATGAATATTTGTTCGAGCCAATTTTGCCGATTTTAACAGTAGATAAGAAAGAGAGGTATCCAAATAATAAAGTTCTAGAATTAGATTTGTTTGGGTTAAAACGGAGGCTTGAAGAAAACCAAAGTGATTATATTGAGACTTATTTTTCTGAAGAATATTTAGACCAATTATTTGGAAAAGCTAAAGTAACTTGTTATGTTTTTAAACCTCAAATTAATAAATATGATGTAAGAAAAAGTCGAGAAATTATAAGAGAACGTTTTTTTAAGAATAATATGTCTGTTATGTTTTCTATAAATGGACAAGTACATGGCTACTATACGTCTGAGTTTATAACCCGTACTCTTAAATTTAATCTTTTGAAAGATTACCTGTTAATTCATGTTGACTGTACCAATATGGATCCTGATTTTAGAGAGGAGCTATTTATGGCTTCAAGAGATCGTTTGAAGCAGGGAGATGAGGCTAATAAATTACGTGATTATTTAGGGAAAAAGTTAAGAAAAAGCCAATTAGATAGTATTCATAAGAACAGAAAAGACAATATAGGTTTAGAAAGCGAGGATACTACTGAGCTTATAAAATCTTTTGCAAGAAATTTGCCAAAGAATAGTGATTTATTCAACCTATTGCAGAACACTTTAAAGCTTGATGAAAAACATAAAGAAATAAAGCATACAGAAAGAATATCTCATAAACCAAAAGTAGAAGTAAAACCATTCTTACCCAAAAGATATCCAACACTGTTTCAATTGCGAAATAAAAAAGAAGGGGTTAATGTTATTGTTCTTCCCAAGAATGGTGAGAAGGTTATTAAATTTGATACTGATGTCGATAATGATTATTTTGACCGTACTGAATCGCCAGGTGATTTGGAAATAAGTCTTTTACAATTTAAGAGAAATACTGAAACCGGCGGAACATTGATAGGTAAAAAAGATGATATTTCGATTGTGTTAAATATAGTAAAAAGTAGTCCAAATCAAGGAATAATAAAATTGTCTATTGAACCAAGTGAGGAAGTGAAAGTCGGTGATGAAATAGAAATTAAGGCTTCATTAACTGCGCCAGGTGAGAATTTAGAAGAAATTGTGGTGATTAAAATTGCAGACCGAGAGGTACCTAAAGAGAAGACACCTCAAAAGGAAGAACTCGATGATTATATAGGCTTGCCTGAATTACATAAACTTAAAAAAGTAGATTGGAAAAATTTGGAAAGTAATGGTATTGAGATGGGGTATGATATTGTAATGTGTCCAATTTCTGATGGTGATCAATTGCAAAAAATATATATAAATCTTGATAGTACGGTATTCCTAAATTATCGTTCTAAACTTAAAGGTGAGGAACAAATTTTAGCAGCTGAGAAAAAATATATCTCATCAGTATATTTTCATGCATTGTTTTTATATATGATTACAAAGAAAAAGAAATATTCAATTTTGCAGGAAAATGAGATGAAAAATGAGACTGTTGCTATAGATGAATATATAAAAGAGTTATTTAGTAATTGTTATTCTGAGTTTTTATTAAATTTTGGTATGGAGCAGTTAATTGGGGCTTTAGAAGATTGAGCTAATTTTTGGGTGCTTTTGTATGACGCAGCAAGTGGAAGCTCGCGTAAAATATATTGTCGTTTTGTGTAGTCTCTCTAGAAATCAAATTGGTCATTGAATCCAAACATAGAAACTCCGAAAATGTTAGATACTTTATCGACATTTTCGGAGTTCTTATAATATGGAGAGCGCTGATGCCTTATTTAAGTATACTATTCTAAAAGGTTAGGATTGAAATTTTTACTTTGCATTGGATCTATATGATATTCTCCACATTGATGTTTACACCAAAAGTGGGCAAGAGAGAGTATATATGGTTTCCATAATCTTGCTTGAGCATTTTTTACAGCAGACTTGTATTGTGGATCACATCTTAGCTCATTATATACTTTTTTCTCGACAAAATTGGACAATATAAAATCTATGCCAAGGACAATATCCATTGGAGGATATGAGATACGAGGAGCAGGCAATAGTAAGACATCACCAAGATTAACATTTTCCATTATTTGTCCCCCAAATGTCAAATGGAAATGAGGGTGAATATATTCAGCCTTGTCTGTATTATCATAATCTAAATGCCATGATGATTTAACATGTTTCCCATTTTCGTCATATCCTGAAATCTCAATAGAAAAAAAATAATCATTCAACAATAGAGTCATATCCTCTGATTGAATTTTCGGAATCGATACATTTAATACAATATTTAGCGAATGAACTTTCGGTTTTGTATTTCTGGGAACAGAGTTTATTCGCAATGAAAATTTTTCAATTTGAAAGAAATCCCCATGCTTTGCATTTGAAATTGCCTTTGCTACTGGAGAAATATCATTGCAAATCTTTTGTTTAGTGAGGAGTCTAGTGATATTCTGTATATCAGTCGAAATATTACCTTTCATAAGATTTATTTTTTGGGTCTGAATACAACCTTTAATTCTTCAAGATACTCTTTCTCAACATCTGCAACTTGCCCCCAATTTTCTATATTTTTCTTTTTTAAGGCAGCATCAATAGATACATATTCCGGTTCTTGCCAAGGATAAAGATTGTCCTGTCCCTGAATAATTAATCCATCAACAGGATCCAAGGGTCTATTATATCCTTTACAAATAGTCCAAAATTCATCACTAACAGACTTATCTATTCTTTGTGCAACCTCTAATTTATCAAAATTCAATTTTGCTCGTATTTGTTCAACTTTTTTACTGGCTGGTGTGGAACGGAGAGATAAATTTACTTCAATTTTTTCTGTCCACCATCTATCAACTAAATGCATCCACCATTTTGGCCATCCTTCATAAAATACTCCAGTATATTGAGCAGTCGAAAGACTTTGTTTTAAAAGTTCCCAATCCGGTGAGGAAGTTTTATCAATACCGAGTCTTGCAGCCAAAACATCTTCATTAATAAGTAATCCTTGTTTGTCTAATAATTCAGTAATAATGAAACGGGCCTGAACATGTACAGGACTACTCTGATAATCCTCTAATTCGCTTAAAAAACGGCTATCAATAAAAGAAATGTCACTATTCAACGATTCTTTGATGTCTTTCGTTTTTAGCAATTTTTTATAACCACTGGCTAATGTTAATAATTGAGGAGTGTAAATAGCAAAAGATTCACTATTGATGTTAGACTTATCTATACAAATATCAAATAAATCCTTTCCTGATTTTTCTAAAGCCAACGAAACTTTATCATTTGCAGAAAATAAGACTATAGGAAAACTTTTTAAAATCCCTTCTTTTTGTCTTGTTCGAATTTCCTGTGCAAGAGAAGTTCCTCTAAATTTGGCTCTGTGTCCATTGAGGTTTGGTAAGTCATCTAACTTTAAATCAAGAATTATTCCATCAATCTCATCTTCTTTATTCTTGATAGATTGCAGTTGTTCTTCCCATGAATCTTTATGTTGTTGAGATTCAATAGTTAATTTCTCATTTTCAAAACCTTGAATCTTATAATAAGATTCAGGATCATCGTCAATATAAATAAACTTAGTCATTATGATATAATATTTTTTGGTCTTGTGGTATTGTTATTCTAAAGCAGGTAGAATAATCATTATTTGGAGGTACGAGAGAAATAGAGCCTTTATATGACGTAATAATATCTTTTACGATCTTAAGTCCTAAGCCTGTCCCGACCAATTGTTCGTCGTTTGGAGCGTCATAACTTGCGGGAGTTGATGTAGAGAAAAAAGGATTAAAAATTCTATTTTTATTTTCTTCTGGTATCCCATCACCATTATCATGAAATTTTATAAATGTATTACCATCATCAATGCCTACTTCTACAAGAATACTTCCTTCCCTATTTGCTCGTTTAATAGCTTTTCGAGAATTTGTATAGAGATTATATAATATAGAACTCCATTCTGATTTATGCATAGGTATCGTCATTACATCAAAATCGAATTCTTCTATCTCAAAATTTATTCTGTTTTTGGATAAATCATTTTTGATTGTTTTATGAAATACATCTAAAATAGCTAATAGGTCTACTGGTTCCTTTTCTCTATTTGTATTTTGAGAAATTGTAGTACTAAAATATTTCGTATAACCAAATAGATTATCAAAATCCATTTTAATTCCATTAATTTGTTCTTGAGCATCTGTATTTAATCTTAATTGGTTCAGTTTACTAATATGACCATAAACAGAAGGTTGAAATTGTTTTATTTCGTGAGTAAATTCACCAATTGTTAAGCCAAGCCCAGCCAAAACACGCAACATTCCTGCTTCTTCTATTAAGTCTGCAAGTTTGTTAATTATCTCATGACCTGTTTTTGCATCATTATCTTTATTGGGATTATTTATTTCATGACCTCCACTTTTTACATGTTCATCCAAAATAGATTTTAAAGTCTCAAACATCTCTTGAGTTGTCTGATTCTTTTTTTCTGATTCTTGGGTCAAATCCTCTGCCTCTGATTCAAACTTGAATGTAGTTATTTTTTCTACAATTCTTCCTCTAGCTGCTGTTAATGATTTGTTAATGAAATCTGATAATTGTCTGAATGACTCATTTTCAATCAACCCTTCCCTACTAGCTGTCTCTTCAAAAATAGTACCGTTTGGATCTATAATTTCAACGAAACCAAATAGATTTTTATTACTTAACGGAACATTAACTCGCCCAGATTCACTACTCCATCTTCTGTCTATATTAGTCCAATCATCTGTTACCTCTCCATAAGGAAGAACTCTAAAACCATTTCGATAAAGCTTAACTCCACTTGCTGTCTTTGATAATTCCTGTATTTTATTTAAGTCTATATTTGAGATTCCATTTTTATAATATTGAGTTCTATTATAAATAAAATAATGTATCTTAAAATGGACATCAGATAATTGCATAAATTCCTTGTAATCTTCTGTATGTCTAATTTCTATAGTATCATTAAGATTAAGACTTTCACTTTTAACAGAAATAATACCACGATGCTTCTTATCGATAAATCCTTCAAATACAGCAAGAGATTTATCAAATATGGATATCTGCTCATTCAAAAAAGATTTTCTTTCACCATTTACAACTTGATAGAAGTTAACCTTAAATGATTTTTCATTTTGGACAGCTAAATTATTGGTTTTACTTCTTTCAGATAGATAGTCTGGTTGAAATAAATCTAAAACATACCTATAAATGCGCATTATTGCTGCATCAGTCCATTTCTCTCTAAGGTTGCGAATAATCAAAGTTGTTCCTTCTGTCTTTTTCTTGTCTATAATTTCAAGGGGAAAAGTTATAGAAGTTAAATCATTATCGATCAAATATTGATTCCAATCAATTGTTAGTTTTGTTGCAAAATCAACTGCTTGAGTTTGTGTAATGATTGTAAGCTGTTCTCCTAACCTTTGAGCTGCAAAACGACCAATACCTTTTTTACCAGCTTTAGTACGTTTAAATCTAAGAGATGTTGGATTATGTACTTTATCTGTTGAAGAAATTCTCATAAATCCATTAATAAGTTGCTCTTCAGTCATACCTATTCCATTATCGGAAATTATTAAAATTCCTCCCTTTTGGAATGGTTCTATAAAGTCAACATCTACTATTGTAGCATCAGCATCATATGAATTCTTTATCAATTCTGAGACTGCTGTTTCTGCGCGCCCAACTAATTCATATCCTAACCTCTGAATTAATCCTGCATCAACGGTAAAACCTATTTTCCGTATTTTTTTCAGTTCATCCATCTCTTTATTTTAGATAAAACAATTCGTACACATAATATCGTCACCAAGAATATCAACAAGGGTTGTTCCTTTATTATTTCCCTTATTTTCCTGTTGACGTCTGATTATATCAAGTTTTATTTGGCGGATACGTTCTGGTTTTATTAAGTCTGCAAGACTTTCATTCTGATTCCAGGTATATCCATCTTTTTCAAATTCCATTGCTTGTTTGTATAAGTCAGGATGTTGTTCATAAAGCCAAATCCATTCTATTTTTTGTTGGAAGAAACAGAAGTAACATCCAGAACGGCTACGACAATAAGTACCTTTCTCACCATCTACCTCAAATGGAATTTCTTCGTAATAGGCTGGAACACCCACTCCGCTATCTCGTAAGAGTTTAAAAATGTCCTCTTTTACTAGAATATCTGTATTATCAAGAAGCGGAAAATCTTCCAATTTACCTACAGGATATTCCGTTGTTTTCAAGAATTCAAATACTGCATGATTAAATAATTTTGTATCATAATCAAGTAGAGTATTCATTTTCTTTGAATAATAGAACTGTTTGGTTATTGGTCTTTTGACAGTTTCTATGATTTCTTTTTTTAGAAATCCATCAGGACAAAGTCTTTCATAGATAGACACTATTTGGTCTAAATTTTCCTTATGTAGAAACTTGTTAACGACATCAATACTCCAAATATTTTTTCTAAAGGGAAATATTGCTTGAATATTAGGATTATTAGAGATAAAACCATCTCTGTTTTCGTCACCGCGAATACCTACATAAGAAATGGCTAAATCATTTCCTACAAATTCTTCAAGTTTTTCGAGTTTCATTTTCTTTGTGCACCAACGCGATTGTGGAGAAGGTAAAAAGCCACCCATCGCTTTTAAGAAATGATGAAATGGTGTAGGTTCCGGACTTCCCTCTGCAGCTTTTAGTTTTTTTATCTTTCCCAAATAAGCTTCCAATTTATCTATAAGGGCATCAGTCTCTGCCAATTCACATCCTGTATCTGAATTGTAGTATTCAATATTCAGGTTGGGATACTTTTGCTTTAAGTAAATTGCAAGAGCAGCACTGTCCTTCCCGCCCGATATGCCTAATATATGTCTAATTTTCATTTGTTTATTTTTTTATTTAGTACAGCAAGAAGTGTACATACATCAATATTATTATCACCAGATAAAATCTGATTTATTTTTTCTTCAAGTTTCACAGCACGCAATTTATCTTTTTCTGGTAAAATATAAGTTTGCGTTCGTAAATTTATCCCTCTGTTTGTAACCATATCAAATGAGTATGCTTCATCTTTGTTTATATCATCAGTCTTACGAGAAATATCAGCATATTTTTCACATTCACGGAACAGATAAATTAAATCATCAACCAATTTATCTTCTTGTTCATCTCGTAAAGAATCCAATCGATGCTCTAAGACAGTGTAACAAATAGATTGATACCAAAGTGTTCTATTTTCATATTCAGTCATAACATGATGATAAAATTCCTTTTGCTTTTCTGTCAGTAAATAGACTTTAACACCACGTAGCTTTTTCTGTATCTCCGATACATATTCATTATACTCATAAGACTGTAATCCCAAACTATCTACCAGTCTTTCTTCTATTCTATCTAATAACTGAGTATAACAAGAACGTAATTCTCGAATTGCTTTTTGAATAATATTTCCGTATTCTTCAATGAAATTTTTTTGTTTCAAAGAAGAACTATCGTATCCCAATGCTTCTGGCAAATCTTCAAAGAATGCTTTTTCTGGATCTTTAGCTGTTGCTAGAATGTCTCTGAACCTTATAGTTGACTGGTGGGCGAATTTACGAGTATATTTTGAATAATCGTTCAACTGCTTATAGAAGAATAAAAATGGTTTTATTGTTTCAATAAACTTATCGCTCTTAATATTAAATTCGTCACCAAGATTGACAAAACGTCGATACTGGTTGAAAAAACTTAATTTTACTCCATCTACAGCAAAAGCTTTTATCTCAAAATCGGAAGGATGTTTTTGAAGCAATTCAAAAAACTCTATATTTACATTAGGCATATATGCTCCCATAGAAATACTATATAGAGCGTAATCCTGTCTTTTTATGAAAAGATACGTGGGGACCCAGAAATCGATAAATCCTTGCTTTAACTTATAAGGTTGAGAAGATAATATTTTGATAAATTCTGATATTTTTCTAGCCTTATGCACAGAGGTTTGCAAGAAATTCTCACTAGCAGTCCAAAGTGACATAAAATTGGGATCACTGGGAACATCCGAAAATTCTCCATTTACATGAAGCCCTGTATTTTTTAACAGTGAGAAATAGATGGTTTTCTCTGGGGGATATTTGTCTGCATCAAATCCCAAATTAATTTCTGTACTATGTTCGATAAGTGCTCGTAGGAAATTCTTACGAGCTGCAGAGATTGTTCCACTTAGCTTTTGTTTATTAAAAAGCTCATTGTTCATTATGGGTGTTTCGCTATATACTTTATCACAAACAGTAGAAAGCAAAACATTAAAATCCCTGTGAGAATTGACTTTCTGTTTTTCCCCTTTGAAAATCCATGTTACACGATTTTTATAGGCAAATAAATTGTCACTTATGGCTTTATTCAATAATATCTCTTCATACTCTTTCAACTTTGTAATTTCATTTACAGCTACTTGATCTCCTTTATCAATGAGCACTTTATCAAGAATATATTGATACTTTCTGATATTATGTAGGTGGTCTAATATTTCGTCCGTATTATTGAAAAATGCAAATATTAATGCATGTTTATTCTCCGCACTAAATTTCATAATCTGTCCCAGAGCATTTTTCTTTGAAGAAAAAATTAGTTCTATATAACCGTCTGTGTCTCCGGTTGGTACAATATCTAATGGCTCCTCAAGAATCTCATAATCAAAAAAACGAGGTGTTCCTCGATGATAATAATGGGCTTTTACTGGTGAAATTCGTTTGTTGAAGAACAAATTTAGGTCATCAATAAACACAATAGGCCTTGAAACGACAACTCCAGCTTTATCTATTTCTGCTTCTAGGTCCATATCTGTGCCTTGAAATAGCATAAGTCTTTGCTTATAACTAGCATACCTGATAATTTTAAACTGAATTAGTTTGTTAATTATAAGTTCTGCATTAGATATATTCATCGCCCAATAAGCGTATTCTGCCATTTGTTTTTGTGTCAATTTAAAACTGGCGATACTATATAGGTTTAAAAGTCCTATAGCTTTAATTATAGCTATAGCATCCTGCATTTGATTTTTAGATTCCCAATCTAATCCCTCAACACGCTCTATAGATACTTGCATAGAGCTCCAAGACATTGAATCAGCATTTGCATCTTTTAGATATGAGTAAAAATTGTATATAATATAGTCGTATACATTTTGCAAATTAAATGTAGAATTATTATGAGGTATAAAGTCTAAAAATGAATTAACTCCTTTAGAAAAAAGGAATGTGAATAATGACCGTTCATTCTGTCCATATCTTGTAATTGCAGATGTTATGGAGTAAGCTGAAAACATATCTAATGGATATAATTGTCGAGCTGTTACGTTAGAAATAGAATTTGATATAAACCCTGTCTCTTTTGCTAAATTATACAATTTATCAGTGTTATTTCCAATTGTTATTTCTTTTCTTTCTTGAATTTGTTTCGATGCAAGATATAAGATTTGTTCTATTGGTTCAACAAAAGTAATTTCTTTAAAACGTCCTTTTACTTTCGTCCACTCATTTTTTTGTGTTTCTGTTAATTCTTTTGCATACGAACTAAAATTCTGATGGAGGGTGGTCAATAAAAGTATTTGGTTAGACTGAACATTGACGAATTCTGCAAATTTTTGCATAAAGTATAATTCTTGTTCTGGATTATTTTTGGCTGCATGTTCCAGAACTTTACCAAATTCGTCTATGGCAATCAATAGAAACTTATTTTGTGCTTTAAGCTTGTTATGGTATTCTTTCAACTCATCAAGAATACTATTGTCATGTCCTTCTATTCTTAATTTTCTTCGAAGTAATGTTGATAATTCAGTATAATCACCTACTATGTTTAGAATCTCATAATCTTTTGTGAAAGAAAGATTTTGTGGATTAAACAATCTTTTTTGTTTATTGCTCTTATCTAGGTCCGCTTCAAAAGCAAGCAAAAAACTTGATTTTCCTGTTCCATAAGAACCTATAATTGTAAAAGCATGAATGCCAGATTGGAAATCATTTATTATGCTTTGAACGGCTCTTTGAGTATTAGGTGTTACTATATATTGTTCCTTTTCAAAAGAACTGTTCTCTATGTTGGCTGATAAATTAAATGTTTTCATAATAATCATTTAATACCGTAAATGGTTCAATTTCGTTTGTGAACTGCATTTGTCGAATGCCTGCTACATCACTATAAGTTACATGATTGGAATATCTTTCAGATATGAGTTTCAACATTTCAATAGTTTCTAAATCTGTCATACAAAATATCAATCCCAATGTTTGGAGAACATCATACGGAATTGTATTGTCCTCTCCTTTCATCTGTAGTAAACCATAAAAGAATATTTCAGGTGCTACTTGTCTTTTACCCTCAATATTAAAAAAATATTCTTTTTTATCTTCTTTATTCTCTTTATGCCTAATTAAATCAAGATCTATCAACAAAGATGAGAAATCTTCATTAGTATATGAATTCTTACGTGGTAAACAATAGTTTTGTAAAAGAACACCAACATCCTTTTTAACTGTGTTTGAGTTAAAGAAGTTCTCCTTGCCTTCTTCTCTCAATCTTCTTTGAATACTATCCACAACTTGGTTTCTCTCAAATTGTTTACGTTCTCTTTGGAAATCTATAAAAAACATTTGATATAATGATGCTTCCCCCGAAAATATAAGGGTAAAATGGAGCAGCCATAATGATGCTAAATCTTCTAAAAAACGATCACGACCATGCTCATCATTAAAAAGATATTCTCCCAATTGTGTCATTCCATTATTATCATATATCCCAAACACTTTAAGCCAGTACTTTATAGAAGATACCATATTTTTACCAACCCCTAAATCTACAACAGCATTAGGCGAATTGAAATCTTTTTCTTGTATTACAAAATCATATCCCTTTTTTAGCCATAAAGACTTGCAAGGAAATGATTCATGTCCTGAGAATGTATATTTTAAAGCCATATAATTCTATTATTTATTATATTAATTATTTCGTTAAAACTTTCACAGAATCTATATGTTTTTTGTTTAGTAATTTTTGCAACTCAACACTTAATAGTTTTGATATTTTGATTAATGTTTCTATGTCAGGCTGAGAAGTGTTAGTACACCACTTTGGATAGTAGAAGGATTCATTCCCAATTGTTCCGAAAGCCATTTATTGGTATATTTTTTCAATAAGCACTATTTTTATGCGATTTACATCTGACATTATTCAAAATATTTATCTGCATGCAAATATAATGATTTGTTTTCACCTTAAAGCATAAAGTGCCTCAATTTATTTGGGTATGAGGTTCTTGATTAGCATTCGTGGTAATTAGTTTTGATATTACTTGAAGTAAAGTTTTCTTTTATAAACATATATAAGTTAGTTGTTAATCAGATTATATCAATAGTTTATATAATATCTGAAAATAAAGGAGCTCTGAAGAGATACAGAGAATGTAGTCAGAATATCTATATACCTTATGGTTAAAACACATTGCATAGTGGTAATGTTTAATCTGGATTAAAAATTGATTGTTAATTGTATTTTGATATACTGATAAATAATATTTTTATTCTTTTTTCATCATCTTCCTCCACCTCTGAAACCCTCTTATCAAACTTTCTTCTTCCACTAATTCTACCATATTATAATGTTCAACGAAAGTTTCCATCGACTTTTTGAACATGATGCCATGGCAGTATTTGTTGTCTAGTAGAAATTCGTAAAGTTCGGCCTTCATTTCTACTTCCATTGCCTTTTCGATGATAAGTGCACTGTCATGACCTATATAATTATATACATTTGGATTTTTACCGTTTCTTGGGTGGGGGAGAGTGAAAGTGATATTTCCGGTTTCGTGCCATGAAATATTGGGAGGATGGGGAGTGGAGAGTTGGTGGAGGAAGTGGTAGATGGGGTGGGTGTCGAGGAGATGGATGGCAGAAAGTGCGGAGGAAGAACGGTCTGGGGGGAGGTCAAGGTGATTTTTGTAGCGTGTGTACATGTAAGCCGCTAGATAGGGCTTGATTTGAAAAGTAACTGTAACCATTGTTTTTTAGATTTGATTTGTAAAATAATTGCTGTTAGATTGTAATTTTTTGATATTGATATTCTTTTTCTTGTATTGAAAAACTTTGCTGAAAGTATATGATTGAATGAGCTAGGTAATTCGTTGTATAATAGAACTTTATATGTGCCTAAATTCCTTTAAAACCAACGGGCCGTTTCTTTAAAAGAAACGACCCGTTGCATACAGAGAAACGCCCTCTTCCTTTTAAAGGGAGAAGTTGTTTGGAAGTTAGGTTAATAAAACTATGCTTGTTGCTTTTGATTTATTGTTATAGGATGCAATTTATTTGATTAGAAATGTATTGAAATTTCGTATTTATATTGAATTTTGGCTTATATACATTCTGAATGTATATAAGCCAAATAGTATAAATGGAATAGTTGTTTTGAAACTATACCTTAAGAATAGTACAATAGAAAAAAGTTAATAAGAAGGTAAGCATTGAAGAACTTCTTGCTTTGATACAGAAAAATTGCGGTGAGCATTAAATCGTTTTAAGACTAGAATACCTACTTTACGTGTGCTGACCTCGTCAGGGAAGGGAATTGCTGTATCAATAGCCGGGATAGTGGGTTGGTATATCAAAACCTTCTGCTTCATGACAATTTGATACCCCCAACCATTTTCATATTGAAATATTTCCAGTTCAGCTTTCGGTTCTCCTTCATCCTCAATTACCATAATTGAGTGATGAAGAAGAATGATGGTTAGTAACGACAGTAAACTAATCCAGAGTATGCAGGTGCTGATTTTGATATTAATTATTTTCATAATTGTCATCGTCATATTCGTATGGATGAAGTTCCCATATGTCGTCAAAGCGGTAATTACTGCTTTTGCCTGTAACGATGAAACCTTTGTCACCATTAGAGAAGGAGGCGGTTGCTGTGCGTGGAGCACCTTTGAATTTGGCAACTTCTTCCCATAAATCATTAGTAGGAGAGTATTTCCAGGTATTGCTGCGTAAGTCAGGCGCTCCACCACAGGTTAGGTATGCTTGCTCGTCAATGACAAAGGCAACTCCGTAAATTCGTGTGATACTGTTATATTTATTGTCGTATGTTGCATCCGAGGTATCTGCGATGTCACGAAGTTGAATCCAACGCTTTTGAGAAGGATCATATTTCCAGAAATCTTTAACGTATTCACCATTATTGTATCCGGCACAAACATAAGCAATATTATTTATCACAAAGCAGGCAGCTCCCCGACGTTTACTTCCACCCAGGCTGACAATTTGTTCCCATGTATCAGTTTGCGGATCATAACAATAGAAATCTTTCAGATAGTTTCCGTCATAGCCGCTACCTAGATAACCTTTATCTGATAACCCAAATGCTGTGGCATCATTTCGCGCGCTACCCGGATAATCCTTTTTTGAACTCCATACATTCGTGCCCGGATTATATTCCCAGAAATCATTGTAGTAGTTTTTTCCGTCATAACCTGTTCCGAAGTATCCTTTGCCACCAACGGAAAATGCTGTGGATGAACTACGGGAAGTTCCCGGGAAAGAAGCTTTTTGTGTCCAAAAGTCGAGTTCCATATCATATTCCCATAGATCATTCAGGTGTTTTCTACCATCATAACCACCGGTGAGATACCCCTTGTTACCAATAGTGAAAGAGGTTGCTTCTCCACGTGCCAGGCCGTCAAAATCGGAAACACGATACCATTTACCCATTAAATCTTCATCCTCGTCATCGTTACTACAAGAAACTGTGATAACAGAGAACATTGTTAACAGAAGTGCTAATAAATTTTGATGTTTCATCATATTATACATTGTTATTATTTTATGGATACAAAAGAACAAGGCTTTCACGTGCTTGACAAATCGAATCGGTAAGCGTCCGGATTTATGCCGTAAATTGAGTATTTGAGAAGGTAAACGGCTTTGCTATATTTAATACATGTTTTGCCTTTGTTAATGGCATGTTGCCGGAAGATATGTATTGGTTGGCGGGATAAAATTGTATGAATGAATGCTTATTCCCTCTTTTGCCGCAAAAATAGAATATGCATAAATTGTTGATTGTTATTGGCTTTTGTTTAGTCACATTTTTAGGAGTGATATCGTGCTATGATGAGCACAATACTTTTGGGGACAGGTTGGTTGATTCGGATTTGCGCAATATAAGTATGGATACAAGTACCATTGTCATGACTGCTGTGCTGATAGATTCTTTGGAAACTTCCGGCAAACAGGTTGTTCTTGCGGGAAGATATGTGCATCCGGTATGGGGGAAGGTCTCTGCTGCCAGCTACATACCTTACGTGCGACCCCAATATTCGACAGAAGCGGATGTGACGGTAAAGTTTGACTCATTAATGTTGGTACTTTCCAGTAGTGGTGATTTTGTTGGTGATACGACTTTACAGCAACGATATTCTATTCATTTACTTACGGAGAAAATTATTCTGAATGACAATGGTTATTTGTATAATAATTCTTCATTTGCTTATGAATCCGAACCGATGGCCAGTTATTCTTTTATACCTAGACCTCATGTTACAGAGAAACTGGAAATACGTTTGCCTGATGAGTTAGGACAAGATTTGCTGACTCGTTTTCACAACCATGATGAGTCTGTTGCTATCAATCATTTTGAAGATTATTTTAAAGGGATTGTTATAATGCCTGATGAAAAGCAAAGTTATTCATTGCTGAGTTTTCAAGTTTCGGATTCATTGTCGGCTTTGGTATTGCATTATCATATTGAAGGGGGATATGAGAATCAACAGAAGCTGGTTTTCTCGCCGAATACAACTACGCAATTTAATCAGTTGATACATGAACGCCACGGTACTCCTATGGAACCTTATCCGTTGAAAAAGGTAGAGATACCTTCTGAAAAATTAGGAAATCGTGGAATATTGTTCAGTGGTATCGGCTGGTACACTCGTATTGAATTTCCTTATCTTAATAATATTATGGAACAGGGAGAGTATATACATATCGAAAAAGCCGGATTGAAAATATATCCTGAATATGGGACTTATTCGGGATATAATGCGTTGCCGGATAGTATCTTTCTATACATAGCAGATGAAAATAATGTAGTGACTGATGCTGTAAAAGACTATTTAGGAAAGCAAGTACAGGGTGGAAAGCTGGTGAAGGATGATTTGTTTCTCGGAAATACATATTACTATTTTGATGTCACCAAGTTTATGAAAGATGAGTTGGGAACTTCAGGTAAATATAAACATAATCTTCAGTTGGTATTTAATAGTGATGATTATACCAAGACATTGAAGAACCTGACTTTCGGTGACCCCAATGGGCAGCATCCTATTATTTTACAACTAAATTATAAAATATATGAAAGCTATTAACTGCATAATCTTTCTTTTGTTGGTTACGCTAAAATCACAGGCACAGAACGTTATGACTTCATCTCCTTATTCTATGTTTGGTATCGGAGAATTGGAATCCGGACTTTACGGACAAAATGCAGCTATGGGTGGTGTTTCCTACGGGATGCGAAATAATACACTGATTAATATTGAGAACCCGGCAGGATTGACAGGGCTGGAGAGTAAACGGCTGCTGACGGAACTTTCCATATTTCTAAAAAATGAATCGTATACTTCCGGGGGAAGTTCGAATCAGGCTTTTACAGGAAGTTTTTCTGCTTTAATGTTGGGAGGCCGGGTGATTCCGCGGTGGTATACGGCAGTCAGTCTGACTCCTTATAGTTCGGTAGGTTATTATTTTCAGTCTTCCCAGCCGGTAGAAGGAAATCCTCATGAAAATTATGATGCTGCCTTTACAGGAAGTGGGGGAATTTCAAAAGTTACTTGGTCTAATGCTTATCTCCTGTCTCAACATTGGTCGTTGGGGATGAATATCAGTTATTTGTTTGGTAACATTGTGTTATCTGAGCAACAAAGTGACTTGATTGTTGATAGGAAGATGCATGCACGATCACTTTATGCTAATTTAGGTGTTCAGTATCACCGTACATTGAACCATGATTTGTCTTACACATTAGGAGCGGTTTATGGTTATCGGCAAAAACTTGATATTACTAATGCTAAATATATAGTAAATGGCAACGCATATGAAAAGAAGAAACAAAGAAGTCAAAAACAAAGTTTGCCTCAATATTTTGGCATAGGTGGATGTCTACAATATAAGAAATGGACGTATGCTTTAGATTATGCTTTTCAGCAATATAGCTCTTTGACATCGACGGACAGTCGAATTGAATTCAGGGATGTAAATGAATGTCGCATCGGAGTATGTTATTTTCCCAATGGTTATTCTTCAGATAGCTTCTGGAAGCAAGTAGCCTATAAGACGGGAATTAATATTTCCAGTTCGTATATGACGATTAATGGAAACACGGGATTTTCTTTGCGATTTAATGCAGGACTGAGTTTGCCTGTATTTAGAGGAAGAATAGATACCAGCATTTTTTATGACCGTATGCAACTGAAAAAAGGTACGTTAAATCGGGATGTGATAGGTGCTACTGTTTCTTTTACATTAGGTGAGATATTCTATCACAGTAAACTCAAATAATAGAAATAAATGAATGGGTGGGGTGCAATATAAAGCTTAATTTTCCGTTTACTCATAAAATGTGGGCGTTTTACCGCCTGTTTTATCCGTTTCACCGGACTGCTTGCCGGAAAGTGAATAGATTGATTATTTTTGTAGATTAAAAAATAAAAGAGCTTATGCTGCGATCAACAAGAAATGAATTTCTTATTGGATTCACCCTATCGGTGATTCTTTCTCTTTTCGCCAATTTTGCATTGTTGATACGCCGTTATGATCTGATGATGAATTCGAAATTGCCTGGTTCTTCTTATGCGATAGAGAAATATGAATTGTGGTTTTCTGTCTTATGGTTTTTCTTTCTCTCTTTTGTATTGTTTGTTCTTTATAGATGGACATACAGATGGAGTGATAAGGTGTTTCAACATAAAGAAGTGAAGACGATAGGACTTGCAATGGGAAGTATTTTTATTGTTGCTTTAGGGCTGTACAGGGCATATCCTGTTATAAATACGGCTATAATGGGAAAGGTATGTAATGTATCTGTTCTTCACGATTGTGCAGAGCGTTCAATTATGATAACAGAGGTTTCGGGAAAGACGCTTGATACAGTTTCTGGTTCTGTACTGGAACCGGATAAGGTTCGGGTAGGGGTGAATACTGTGTTTTCAACAGCTTATTCGAATCCTTTATTGATAGAGCATATTTTTGTATTGTTGACTATTATGTTAAGTATGCTGTTACTTCACTTGCTTGATAAAAAGCAGGAAATGAAATTAGAGTATGAGAAGATAAAAGTAGAGAAACTGCAAAACTCATATAATGCACTGATGGGACAAATCAACCCGCATTTCTTTTTCAATTCGTTGAATGGGCTTAATTCATTAATTCGTATGGGAGAGCAGGAAAAGACACTTGAGTATCTGAATGGATTATCTAATGTTTTCCGGTATATTCTGCAAAGTAATCATAAGACATTGGTAACTCTTGATGAAGAATTGCAATTTATTAAGGCGTATACTTATTTACTTAGTGTGCGATATGAGAATAAGTTGTTTTTCTCAATTCGGATAGCTGATATTTGCTTACAGAAGCGTTTACCCATCCTAAGTTTGCTTCCATTGATTGAAAATGTGGTTAAGCACAATGTTATTAGCATGCAACATCCTTTACAGATTGAGATTTATACAACTTCAGAAGATTTATTAGCCGTTTCAAATTTTATTCAACCCAAAATGGAAGAGTGTGTTTGTAATGGGATTGGATTAAAGAATCTTCAGGGACGTTATCTGATGTTGGTTGGCAAGAATATACAGATAGATAATTCTAATGGATACTTTGTGGTTTCTCTGCCTTTATTAAATACACCGGAGTGAATATGAAAGCAATAATTATTGAAGATGAAACAGCAGCAGTAAACAGTTTGAAAGCTGTTTTGCAACAAAATTCGGTCACGGAGATTGAAGTGATTGCTGAACTGGAAAGTATTGAAGAAAGTGTGGAGTGGTTCAGATGTTCATCGCAACCGGATATTATTTTCATGGATATTCATTTGGCGGACGGACTGGCTTTTAAAATTTTTGAGCAAGTGGAAATTGCTGCTCCTGTAGTATTTACAACTGCTTATGATGAGTATGCTTTACAGGCTTTTCAGGTGACCAGCATTGATTATTTGTTGAAACCTGTTACACTCAATACATTAGAACATGCTTTGAATAAGTTTTTCCTTTTCAATCCGGCGGAACGAGAGGAGCATATTCGACAAACTAATTCTGCTATTAAAAATCGTAATGAGGTAAAAAAGTTGCTGATAATGCTTGCTGATAAGTTCTATCCGCTTTCGGTAGATGATATTTATTATTTTTATACTACTCGGGAGAAAGTTACTGCCTATACCTTTGACGGTAAAAAACATCCTGTAGACCGTACACTGGATACACTTGGTGAACAACTGGATAAACGGCTTTTCTTTCGTGCTAATCGTCAATTTATTATATCCCGTAAATCAATTAAAGATGTAAATCTTTGGTTGGGCAACCGACTTTCTGTAAACTTACTATTGCCTGTTCCGGAGCGTATTATAATAAGTAAGGTAAAGACTCCGGTATTCAAAAAGTGGCTTATGCAGGAAGATAATTGAATCTGTTCACCTTTGCTTATTGTACGTCTCACTTGCGAAGAATCCCTGTTTGCCGGAGTTTAACTTTAGTTTGCTAATGTTTCCCTTTAATTTGTAACAGATAATAAGAACAAATTAAACGAGATGTTATGCTGAAATGTATCACTTTGGACGGCGATGTTTCTACGCTCAATGATTTGATGGAGTATTTAGAAAAGATTGACCGCACTTTGGCGGAAGTCAATGAGTTGTTAGCTAACAAGCGGGCTGAACAAGCTGTTTATCTTCGTGAAGGCTCCAAGATTGTGCGTCTTAATCAAGAGGATATTTTATATTTGGAAGGGTACGGTGGTGATTATGTTAAAGTACACCGTATAGAAGGAAAACCTATTCTTTCACAAGTGAGTCTGAAACGTTTTGAAGAATGTCTTGGAGAGAATTTTTGTCGTGTACATCGCTCTTATATCATTTCACTGTCTCATATAAATTATATTGAACGGAAAAGAATCCGTATCGAAGGTACTTTGATTCCGGTCAGTGATTCTTATCTACCTATGTTAATGAGCAGACTGCGCATACAAATATAGATTGATTTAATAGGTTATGTAGTATGAATTATAAATATTTTTGATGTATCACATTTAAAAAAACAATCTTATGAATTACGAAATGAAATCTTTAAAAACAGGGATGAAGAACGCTATTTTATGGCTGTCCCTAGTTCTTCTTTTAGTGATGGTAGCTTATTCTTCTGGTAAAGCACAGAATTGTGTTGATAAGACAAGTGTTAATACTATTATTATGTCGGGTATGAAAAATGATACGGTTATTATTTCTCAAATAAAAACTGATTCTTTACATAATAACGGTTCTTGTTGTTCGAATAATATGCAGGTTGTATTTACCTACCTTGGAAAGCATATTGATTATCTGCCCAAAGCGATTGATAACAAAGTAGAAGGGGATATAATAGTTGGTTTTACCATGACTAAAAATGGCGAGGTGGCGAATGGTAGGATTATCAAAGGTCTTTATTCTGATTTGAATGAAGAAGTGCTTCGGGTTATAAAAGAAATTCCCAAATGTGTGCCTATAAAAGAGGATATGGATTATAGGGTTACTATGAACTTTAATTTGTCAGATGGGACTTTGGTCTTTAAGCCGAAAATGTCTATTATCGGAGTAGAAACAAGTAATGCGAAACTTTCTGTTAAAAGAATGGATGGGAAAAATTATGGTTCTATGATTGTTTATGGAGAACCTGGTGTGGGAGAGGATTCTGTTGTTATAAAGACGATGTCTGTTAGAGTCAGTGATATGGATAATAGTATAATAACCATTGATAAAAAGAATAAGTAGTTAAAGCGTGAATATTCATATTCGAATATTCCTTTAAGAAATATCATACTAATAATATATTGGAGAAATAAACTTATCTTGGTGTATCATAATATATCAAGGCGGTTTATTTCTCTAATATTGTCTATATACTTTTGATTTATTATTTGTTTTTGTTTGTTCCCTAGCTTCCTTCCTTGTCGCTTTTTTCTTCTTATTTGGTAGTTTTTAGACTTAAAAATATTGTTCAGACTGCTTGTAGAGCCGACAAATACTTGTCGTTTCATGTCCGATGAATATACTGCATCTTTGCATCGTTAACGTTAGCGAAGAAGTAATTAAAACAGTAATTCATTAAAAAAAGAAAGGACAAAAATTATGGCAATTAGGTTTAGAAGAGTTCAACGTTTGTGTGATCCTACAAACAAAGAGGCAGGAAAGAAAGTGTATCCGGTGATTTCTTATCAGTATGATACGAGTGCAACATTAGATGAGTTTGCAAAAGATATTTCGTCCACTTCCGGTGTAAGTGAAGGTGAAACGATTAGTGTATTGAAAGATTTTCGTACCCTGTTGCGTAAAACTTTGCTTTCGGGACGTTCGGTGAATATTAAGGGATTAGGGTATTTCTTCCTCTCTGCGCAGAGCAAGGGAACAGAGAAAGCTGAAGACTTTACTATCGCCAATATTTCAGGGCTTCGTGTTTGTTTTCGTGCCAATTCGGACATTCGTCTATTTACGGGAACGACTACCCGTTCGGATGGATTGAAGTTCAAGGATTTGGATCATATTAATGATTCGGGTAGCATTGGTGACGGTTCTGATGATGGGGGTGAAACTCCGGATCCGGATGGTGGTTCGGGTGGTAATGGTGAAGCACCGGATCCGGCGGCTTGATTCATAGATCGTTGAGAACTGTCTGGTTTGTATGGAATGGGGCTTCGGCCTCATTCTTTCTTTATAACTACGTAAAAATATAAATATGCAAATAACTACAATCCTTGCTTTTTTTACCGCTATGGGTGGTTTGGAAGCTGTGAAATGGTTAGTGAGGTATATCACTTGCCGTAAGACGGATGCACGGAAAGAGGAAGCGTCCGTGAACAGTATGGAAGAAGAAAATCGCCGTAAAAAGGTGGACTGGCTGGAAGAACGGCTGACTCAACGTGACGAGAAGATAGACGGGCTTTATATTGAACTTCGCAAGGAGCAGGAAGAGAAGATTGACTGGATACATAAATGTCATGAAGTGGAGTTGATACAGAAGGAGTCGGAAGTGAAGAAGTGTGAGATTAGAGGGTGCGTGAAGCGTATGCCACCTTCGGATTATTAACTGGTGCGTTTGAACTAATAATGAATTATCATGAGAAATATAGATTCTATCATAGTACATTGTTCGGCTACGAAAGCCGGGCAGGATTTTACAGCTGCGGATATTGACTGTTGGCACCGGGAACGTGGGTTCAACGGTATCGGGTATCACTATGTGGTCCGTTTGGATGGGAAATTGGAAAAGGGGCGGGATGTTTCTCTGGCTGGTGCTCATTGTAAAGGTTGGAATAAACGAAGTATCGGGATATGTTATATCGGCGGATTGGATGAGAACGGGCGTCCGGCAGATACCCGGACGAATGCTCAAAAACGGGTGCTTTATCAGATTATTATGGATTTGCAGCGGGAATATAATATTCTCCAAGTGTTGGGACATCGGGATACTTCACCGGATTTGAATGGGGACGGAGTGATTGAACCTTATGAATATGTGAAGGCTTGTCCCTGTTTTGATGTAAGGGCGTTTCTGAGGAATGGGCGAGAATTGCTGTTTGTGTTGCTGGTGGCCTTAGTTGTGCCGGTGTTGTTGTCGGGATGTAGGAGTAAGAAAGAGGTGATAAATAGGGAGAGTGAAGTTAGGGTTGATTCAAGTTTAAATAGTAGCTCCGGGAAAAGTCTTGTTAAAAATGAGGTTGCTTTGGAAAAGGATTCGGAGGTGGTAGAGGAGCATATCGAACAGGTGGTGTTTGTGTTTCCTGTGGATACGCTTGGGTTGAAGGCTGGGAGGGTGGTGAAGACTGTGGTGGATAGGAAAAACGTTAATGAGAAACAACTTCTTCAAGAAGTGAATTCACAGTCTGTGAGCTTATCGGATATGAGTGCTAAGACAGAGATTCATAAAACGGGAGTTGAGAAAACTACTAATAGGATAATCGGAAGTGGGTATTGGTACGGGATTATTTTGCTGGTTTTAGTTATTGTGTGTTGGATTTATAGATCGATGAAAAAGGCTATCTGATTCCTTATCAGGCAGACGGGAGTGAATTAGTAAAAGTAGGGGTAGAATTCAGTGCAGAAAAAAGGAATATAGACCGGTGGTTATATTAGCTCGATAACCATGTTGTTAAAGGAGTTACGGAGCCGTTTGAGATTGTTCAAGCGGCTCTTGTTTTGCGGGTAGTTCTTCTTATCGTTTGTTTTAAATCCAAATCATAATCTCTATTTCTTTATCAGTTGTGATCTTTTCCTTTTTTCTGATTTCCGCTTTGAGAGGAAGTAAATAAGTATCAAGTTTGGTGTCAAACCAGATTGCGGTTTCCCATTGGGTATTGCCGATTTTGGCCGTCATCTTCAACCGTCCCCAGCCTTCCTCTAAGAATCCGAGATTCTCTCTTATTTCTTTGGACATCTCTTTCGGCAGGCAGGCTATGTGCCAACCGCCCGTTCCAACAGTCGATGAGTAGTTCCATACTTTTGCGGTAAACTCGTATTTCATTCCTTTATTTTTCATTGTACAAAAATAGGTAATAATAGGAGATTGGTTGTTCTTTTTCTCTCAATTAATTTTCGATGTTATATTCTATTACAGGAATCGACAACCGGGTGAAGAAACAGAATAAGTCAAAGTTAGCTTGTGCATAGCCCTTGTGGCTGCCACATAAAGCATACTTTTATCAATATTGGAATGATAGTTCTTATCATCTGTTTGCGGAATGATTACTTCGTCAAATTCCAGTCCTTTCGCCATATGGGCGGAAGTGATGATAATCCCTTTCACATAAGCAGAACTTTGATTTGATAAAAGTGAGATGTCGTTTGCATATATCTGGAACTTTTGAACAAGTTCTTTTGCTTGGGATTCTGTTTTGCAGATGATCCCTAATGAGGTATAATGGGAGTTCCTGAAGGAGTTTACTAAATCCGCAATACCTTGGATTTCCTCTTCTGTATTTTTGAATGGAAGAATCTTGGGGTGTTCCCCATGTCTTATAATCGGTTCTAATTCATTGTTCGGTTGAATTTTTTGTGCAAAACTGGTGATCTCAAAAGTAGAACGATAGCTTTTGCAAAGTTTCATTATTTCTCCTGTTGCAAATGCTTTCTGAATCATATCGGCAGTGGAAGAACCATAAGGATTGACGGATTGGGAAGTGTCTCCAAGAATTGTTTTTCGACACGGATAAAGTTTTTGAATCACTTTGTATTGTATGGGAGAATAGTCTTGCATTTCGTCTATCAGAAGGTGTTTGACGTAAGATTGGGCGTTATTCCCATTTAATGCGATATGCAGATAAGCCAAAGGGGCTAAGTCCGCATACTCTAGTATGCGGTTTTTGCGTGTCTTGAACATCTCCGGTTTTCCGATCCAGTCAAAAAAATCTTTATAGATTTGGAGATCGTTATTTCCCGCGAACATCTTTTTTATCTCTTTCTTTAGTTGGTTTTTCTCCGGAGTGCTAACTGTGAGATTATATTGTAGTTGCATCATTTCCAGAATGTAATCTGTCATAGTCTCAAATCGTTGACGTATGGGATAGCGGTGGAATCGTTTGAGCTGTTCGTTAATAAATTCGGCAGGAACGGTGATATATTTGGTGAGTTTTACGTCTGTTGCTTTGAAATAGTTGTTTTCCATGTAAAGGATGAATTTGTCAAGTAGTGATATAAACTCGAAGGAGGCTTTGTATTGAATCCGTTCGATAAAGTCGGGTGTCGGGTTTTCTAATAGTTCCGTCACCTGTTCGAAGAAATTCTGGTGTTTATATTTGTTGTCAATTACATCCGACAGAATTTGCTCCATGCTGGTTTCGGGAACGGTTTCTTCGCCAAGTTCCGGAAGTACATTAGAAATGTAATCGGCAAATACTTTATTGGGGGAGATGATTAATATGTCTTTGGAAGAAATCTGTCCTTTCTGTGCATAAAGCAGGTAGGCAATACGATGGAGAGCGATAGAGGTTTTTCCTGAACCGGCAACACCTTGTATAATAAGTACAGAAGCGTTTTCATTACGGATGATCTGATTCTGTTCCCTCTGAATTGTCGTGACGATATTTTTCATTTTGTTGTCGGCATTGGAACATAGTTCTTTTTGCAGAATATCGTCATGAACAGTTACGGAACTTTCAATCATGTACTCCATTTTTCCTTTGCGAATACGATATTGGCGTTTGAGTGAGATCGTCCCGTTAATTTTGCCTGCCGGGGAGGAGTAGAACGCCTCGCCTAATTCATGATCGTAGAACATGCTTGAAATAGGAGCTCGCCAATCGTAAATCAGATTCTTTTTTTGATTGAGGTCATAGAAAGTATGTATTCCTATATAGATCGGACTAACTTGGCTTTTGTCTTTCTTTTCCTGAAAGTCGATTCGTCCGAAATAGGGGATATCCAGTATTTTGCTTAGTCGCCTGCGTTTGTCAATTACATTTTCGCCTAATGCAAAATGATTTAAGATGCTTTCGCGCATGGAACGGATTTCGTGCGGATCGATATCTTTGTTCGACCATAGATAATCCTTGTACTCCTGCAGGGTGTCTATATGCTCTTTGACGGAAGTACTGGTAGTGTTAATCGTATCATGGATAGTGGTTATGACTTGCTGTAAATACTCTTTTTCCTGTTTCTCTGTTTGATTGAATATCATAATCTCTTTTTAGTTGTATGGTGAAGAATTGAAATTGCAGGCAAAGTTAGCTCAACCCATTTAGGGATTAAATAGTTATTTATAGCTATATATGTATCCTTTTTCCTATTTTTGCATACTTATTTAATAAGGAAAAAGATGAATATTCTTGAATTGGCAAAACGTAACCAGCAGAGAGCTTGGGAGATTATAGAGGATACCCGTATTGTTCGGATATGGGAGGGGATGGGTGCCAAAGTGAATCTGGTAGGTTCGTTGCGTACAGGATTATTGATGAAACATCGGGATATTGATTTTCATATTTATACTTCCCCTTTGGATTTGTCTGCCAGCTTTCGGGCGATGGCTGAATTGGCGGAAAATACGTCCGTAAAGAAGATTGAATATACGAATTTATTACATACAGCAGAAGCGTGTATAGAGTGGCATGCATGGTATCAGGATATGGAAGGAGAACTCTGGCAAATGGATATGATTCATATCCAAGAAGGCTCTCGTTATGATGGCTATTTTGAAAGGGTGGCCGAACGCATTTCTGCGGTATTGACAGATGAAATGAGACTGGCTATCCTGAAATTAAAATACGAAACGCCTGATACGGAAAAAATTATGGGAGTGGAGTATTATCAAGCTGTGATTCAGGATGGTGTACGTAGTTATCCGGAATTTGAGGAATGGAGAAGATTGCACCCGGTGGTGGGTGTGGTGGAATGGGTGCCTTAGACAGACTGGTAGCTTCAGGAAAAGGCGTATGGGTTAATTAACTTAGTAGTCCGGTTTCCTGTCCCAAACGAATGGCTTCGATAGAATTTTGCACACCTAATTTGCGTAACAGGTTCTGCCGGTGAATATTGACAGTGTGAATACTGATACATAGCTTGTCTGCAATCTCTTTACTTAACAACCCTTTTTGAATAAGCCGTAATATCTCTATTTCCCGATTAGTGAGGTTGAGCGAAGAAGGCATTAGCAAAGAGGAAGGAGAGAAGAATTCCCCGTTCTTCAGATTTAGGACAGTGCAGTCTACTGTTTCGGAATGTTTTTGGTTGGGTGAAATATCCATATTGCCTATTACGAGCCATGCTTTGCCGTTACGGTCTTGTTCCAAAACTTGATGTCGGCTAGTGACACGTATATATTGCTGCCTGGCATTGAGTATACGGAAACTGTAAATGTTGGAATAGTCGTTTCGCTGTTCGAGAGGCAGACTGTAAATGAACTGGCTTGACGTGACCTGTAATGCTGCCAGTTGCGCACGGTCGTCCGGATGGATACGTGATTCTAAATAATCTCCCTGCTTTTCCAAAGTTTCTATCTTGTGACTGTCATACCCCAGTAAATCAACGAAATTCGAGGATGCATACGTGTAATTGCATTTGTAAACATCGACAACAAATGTGCAGTTGTGACAGATTTTTGAAAGTTGGTGAAGTATGGATTTATCCCGTTCCCACACAGCGTAATCAATATCGGTAGCAGACAAGCATTGCTTTGCCCACATTTCTTCCCGAGTGATATTGTTTGATTTATTCATAGCGAATGTTTTTGGGTACTGATAATCTGTTTTGAGAAATCGTTTATTTACCAATCAATTTCTTCTATTCCCTTGCTATGCAAGAAAGCATTGGCTTTACTGAAGTGTTTACAACCGAAGAAACCATATTCGGCAGAGCGGGGAGAGGGATGAACAGTGGTTAGTACCAGATGTTTGTTGGTATCTATCAAAGATCGTTTCTCTTTCGCATAACTTCCCCAAAGCATAAATATCAAATTCTCCCGTTTTTCACTTAGTTTCCTGATAACTGCGTCTGTGAAGATTTCCCAACCCATATTTCGATGAGAACCGGTTTCGTGCGCACGTACAGTAAGAACTGAGTTTAGCGGGAATACACCTTGAGCTACCCAACGATCCAAATTACCAGAAGTTGGAATTGGCTTTCCCAAATCTTGGTGTATTTCTTTGAAGATGTTGCTTAGTGAACCTGGGATAGCTACTCCATCAGGCACAGAAAAACAGACTCCATAATATTGTCCGGGATTGGGATAGGGGTCTTGTCCAAGGATAACTACTTTTACCTTTTCGAAGGGACAGGAATTGAATATATGAAAAATCTGATGTCCGAGAGGGAGGACGTGTGCCCGTTTGTATTCATCTTTGACGAATGTAACCAACTTTTCGAAGTATGGTTTGTCAAATTCTTCTTGTAATTGTTGTTTCCAACTTGGTTCTATTCTGACATCCATAAAGTGGGACTTGATAATTTATGTAATGGCAAAAGTAGATATATTACAAGAGAATATCAAGAATGATAGGCAAAATTGTGTATCTCGCCGATTTAGGATGAATTGTGTGCTAATAAATGATAATTATCGTCTTTCTTCCGAAAAAGAACGGGTATAAATGTATTATTCTGATTTATTGTGTTACCTTTGTACCAAGAGTTTGAGTTACGAATCATTATCGTATAGTTCTTCTTTATAATATTTTATTAGCAAGCAGTCCTTGTCTTTAATTATCCTCCTCACTCCAAATTAGTATTTATTTTAATAAAATTTTAAATGAACATTTACATTTCAGGTTTAAGCTATGGCACTAATGATGCTGACTTAACAAATTTATTTGCAGAGTTTGGAGAAGTTTCTTCAGCTAAAGTAATTTTTGACAGAGAAACTGGTAGATCCAGAGGATTTGCTTTCGTAGAAATGCCGAATGATACAGAAGGACAAAAAGCAATTGACGAA
>OCAT01000081.1_pt1 | contig 93681 bp, 83 predicted proteins | sample 1538311 | NCBI WGS metagenome assembly OCAT01 (sample SAMEA2580287, study PRJEB22360) | human gut metagenome | biome: human gut; feature: human-associated habitat; material: faeces | place: Denmark | collected 2008/2010
TAATGAAAGATAAGAATGACGTAGATATCCGCTTTGCCATGTGCTTCCCGGATGTCTGCGGGGGTAGATGTCCAGATAGTATTATTTAGTATATATAGTGTTGACTAATGATGAATAGTACAAGATATAGATACAGAATGACATTAAAAAACACTCTTCAACACTAGATACTATTATGACCATGACCAAAATATGACCACTTTTAGCAAAAAACAGTTAAGAATTTTATACAACCAGTAAACAAAAATATGAATAAAATGGCTTAAATACCTCAAAGCACTTTATCGAGTATTTATGAAAGAATATATATGGATTAAAAAGTACCTTGCAGCATTGTGAGGTACTTTTTTCTTAAGGAATTTAGAGAAAAGGTCAGCTTGTGTTTGAGGATTAGAGTGGATATAATGGGAGTGGGGGATGGTAAGTGAAAACGATAAGAACATATATTAGTAATAAAAAACTATGTAACAGAGCAGACATCCAATAAAGACGTTTTGAATTCTATTTGAGCAAAGTTCTGATTAAAAGAGAAAAAGGAGTATTTGAGATAGGAGAGATAGAAAATGAATAATTTAACAGCTGGAACAGGAGATCCATATTGGTATGAATGGTCAGTTGGATTATTATACATGGTAAAGATGATAAATTCTGATAGCGGAATTAAAAATGTAGTTTTGCAATCGGAGGACAGTCAAAGCTTAGATGATGTTGTAGTAACTTATGAAGATGGAATGATTGAATATATTCAAGTAAAGCATACTAGGAAAGACGATAGCATTACATATTCAGATATGATTGAAGGAGGATCTAAGAAATCATATTTGTATAAGTACTCTTCCGAATGGAAAATTATGGAAAGGAAGAATCAAGGAAAAAACAAGGTAGTATTTTTTACAAATCGAAAGATGGGAAAGCGAAAACATACGTTGGAAGATGAATGGGAAAGACCGCCTTTGACACTGTTTTGGAAAACAATTAAAGATCAAGTAAAATCTTTAGGAGAGTCATCTGATAAGGAAGCAGATATTAGTAAGGTTGTTGTGAAAAAAGAATGGAAGACTGCATGGGATACTTGGAAAGATTGCATGAGTGATTTAGATGCAAAAGAACAATTGCTTTTTTTGCAAAACTTTGAATTGGTATCTGATCAAGAAGATTTAAACGGAATTATTTTTTCTATTGCAGATGAATTACAGAAAAAATTTAAAACAACACATGAAAAGGCAGTAAATTTACATCAAAAATTATGTTACCAATTGATGTGGTGGGCAACATCAAATGGAAATAAAAAAGAAATAGATAAAGAAGATGTAATGGAAGCACTTTCATTATGCGGTGACAGCATAAAAGGAGAGCATTTTTTTCCTATTTGTGAGCCCTTTTTTCAATCGCGGATTAAATTTGTAACAGATTTAGAAAATAGAATTTTAAAAGGAAAATCAAGAGTAACATTTTTAACTGGTGATCCAGGATGTGGAAAAACTAACATAGTTAGTTTTTTGGCGTGTAAGCCAGAGAGTATTGTTACCTTACGATTTCATGCATTTAAGCCGATTGTTCCAGGAGATTTATATGTTTCCGGGGATCTTGGAATTAGCACTCCAATAGATTTCTGGGGGAATTTGTTGATTATGCTCAGAAAATTGTTTAAAGGAAGACTTTATGAGTATAGTGTACCAATATCAATAGAATTGATAGACTCCGTAGATACAATAAGAAACGAAGTATTACGGTTGGCGTCTGCCTGGGCGGATATCACAGGGAGACCAACAGTTATTGCCGTTGATGGAATTGATCATGCAGCTCGTAGTGGAAATACAAATACCTTTTTAAGAACATTGCCAGTACCGGAAACTATTCCTGAAAATATTCGATTTATACTTGCAGGACAGCCAACACATCAGTTTTCTGAATATCCTGATTTTTTATCAGATCCAGATAGGATAGAAGAGGTACATGTTCCGAATATTGATAGGGGTGATTTGGAACTATTATATGAAAGAAGCAGTTCTTTAATGAAATATACTGAATATGAAAAAGTATTGGTTATAAATTATATTACGAAAATTGCAAAGGGGAGTACACTTTCTGGAGTGTTTGCAATGCAAGAAGCTACTAAATATAGCAATTTTATCGATTTTGAGAAGAATAGTAATGTCAAAAGATTAAATTCTGGTATCCAGTCATATTATGAATATATTTGGAAGACTGCTACTCAACAGGTAGGAGAAATTAGGTATACTATAGATATGTATTTGGCTGCAACTTTTTCTGTTATTAATAGAAGAATTTCGGCTCAAACAATGGCAGATATTTATGGAAACGAAATACCAGTGTGGCAATGGGAAGATATTCTGCAAAATTTATTTCCAATCGTTACATATGATACTTTAGGATATAGTGTATTTCATAATGATGTTAGATTGTTTTTATCTTCTCATTATAAAAAAGCTAAACAATTGCTTCCAACTATAAGTGGGAAAATTGCAAACTATTTAATAAACAAGGACTTCGATGAAAAGGTTAAACATGAAGTGATATTCAAATTGTTAAAGGAGTCGGGACAAGAAGAAAAATATATAGATGTTTTTACTTGCGAGTATGTAATGAAAGCCTATTTCTTAAAAAGAGATTTAGGGGAGATTCGGCAACAGATGCTTGATACATTGGCAATATTACCTAGAATTGAAGACAAAAGAAAAATTGTGAAATTTAGTTGTGCCGTTACTAGTATGCAACAACATGGAGAGTCATTGCGTTGGTTGGAAAGAGAATATCAAAGTGATGTCGAATTGCCTTTTGCATTGAACAGTGAGAAAAAGTTTATTGCAGAAACTCTTTTTTCGATAGAAGATTTATATGAAATATTTAATGATATAGAAATTCTAGTTTTAAAGAATGAATTTATCAGAGCTAAACAAATTTTTGTACGCTGTATGGATAAAAAAATACCTGGTAAGGTGTTTAAAGACATGGCACAAAATAATGAAGAAAATACAATAAACGAGTTGTTGGAAATTTGGGGAACATATGCTAGAAAATTTAGAATAGCGCCAGTGGAAGAATGTTATGAAGATAAATCAGAAAAAAATGCAGCAGCTTATTTTTATAGAGGTTGGCTTAAAGAGGCAGTTAATTATTTAGGAAAAAATCAATTAAAATATACTTTGGAAAATATAAGCTACTATTTTAAACCAGATATTGAAGATTTTCTGCAGCAAGTTATAAAGAGAGGAAAGACGGAAGAAATGGAGTTCATATTAGATGAACAAATAAGAAATTTCCTTTCTGAAAGAAATAGAGTTTCTGTATGTGTTTGGGCTGTAAGAAACTGTAGGATTGATTTATGTGAAGAGTGGCTGTCCGAAATAGATGATAAACAATTTGAATATATTTCTAAAAAATGGTATCATCAAAAATATACGGAAATAGGAAAGAAAAAAGAAAGATTCAAAATAATTACTGATATTATGTATATTCTTACATATGTATCTAAAGACTCATTTATTGCGTTGAAGAACAAGGCTTTAGAGAAGAGTGAATTTAAAAATGATAGAAGTGATAGCATTGTTGCTGAAAATTTACTAGTGTCGGTAAATCAAATTGCATATATGGAACAATGTATTTTGTTTGAATGTATGCAAAAAATAAAAGTGGAAGATTTTGAAGCATTGCTGGATATCATTTTAGATGATAGATATTACAATGGTTGTTTTAGCATTGATACAACTTCTTATAGAAAAAAAGTGTTAGAAAGTATTATTCGAATAATAGATAATCTTCCTCATGTGTTTCAAGAATCTTTAGAAAAAAGTTTGTGCATAAAGGCAGAAACATATTCAGAAATTGCACTTTTGGAAGTATATTGGCGATATCTAGTAGCAAAGGGAAAAGGAGCCTATATAGAGTTATTTTTCGATGCTTGGATGAATTCTGATGGTAAGATATGGAAAGAAGAGTTGTCTGAGCGAGATTATATTTCCAATGTATTATTAAAAATAGCAAAGGAGATGGGGTGGGAAGAAAGAATAAAAAAAGCTACTGCATTAATAAATGCAAGAAGTATTGGTTATGTTGGGCGTAAGGATTATAGTCTTTTTAATCCGTTGCAGTGGTTTGAGAGAACTTCCAAAGAAAAAAAAGAAATTTGGAAGGAGCAAGGAAGCCTTTTAATGAATATTTCTGAATATGCATCAAGAATTGGAGATAATAGAGCTTTTGTCCAAATAGATAATGCAGTGTCTACTGCGGCAGCAAATATGAGCTTAGATAGTTTTTTTCAATTTTCCCAAATGATTAAATTTATTAAAGACAATTGGATAGAAGTTGTGTTTGATGGGATTATATCTGCATTGGAAAACTGCTTTTTTTCTGAAGAAGAACTTGTACAGATATGGGAAAAAACAGTTAACTATTTCCCAATAGATGAGCAGGCAAATTTCTATGACGTCCATAATACTAAGCATAAAATTTACTGTGCTGATGTTCATAAGGCACTTTCTTTGTGTATTTATAGATTAGGGTATTCTGAACTAGAGAAAAGGATGGAACAAATAGCGCCTTGTGAGTATACTCAAAAAAGATTAGGAAGATCAGAGCATAATCATATTATTCCAAAGCGATGGTATGAGTCAGGATATTATGATAATGTGAAGTCGTTTCTTGAAAGTGTGATTGAAATGGATTGTGATGAAATGTTTGAATATATAGAAGAAAAATTTGAACAAAGTGATTTTTCATGGGACTACATAGAATATTTTATTCAGACAGCACAGAGAGTGGATTCGTATAGTATCATTAGGCATAAGAAACAAATTATGAATATGCTAAAGAAAAGAAAGTCAGAGCAATTAGATTATGACGGAGTAAATAGGCTGTACAATGTATTATTTCCGTATCTGACAGAAGATGAAGTAGAAAAAATATTGCAGGATATACTTACTGTATATTATCATCGCATAGAAAAAGGATGGTCATCTGCTGACTATGGATTGATGACAGACTTGGAGAATTTTACATTTGCATTATTTTCACGTTATGATACAGAAGATAATATTTGGGGGTTACAAGAGATTTTAAAAATGCACTGTATGTGGCTAAATGGTACAGATACTTTAGAAATAGAAAACATATATAAAGTTGGTGCAGAAGAACATATTAATGGATGGTCAGATTTCTGGAATAAACTAGAGATAAATGAAAATCCTTTGAATTTTTAAAAATGTTTTTTCAAAGAGTAACATAAAAGAAAATAATATGGAGATAGATAATCTGTTATTATTTAATCTTACGTTCAAAATTCAGTGCAGAATTATAAAAACAATTGATGCAACTATATTATTGAACAAAATGCAAAATATGTATCCAATATAATCTTTCAGAAATGAGATTATACTATAATTTAGAGATAATCGGAAAGGAGGACTGCTTTATGCTAATGACGATTCAAACATTACTTACAGATTATCTGGCTGAAATTCAGAAAATATATGGTTTGCACTTGAAAAGCGTCATTCTGTACGGGTCTTATGCCAGAGGCGATTATACGCCGGAGTCAGATGTGGATATTATGATTCTAGTAGATCTACCAGATGATGAGATTGATCAATATGCGGATGAACTTGCCGAGGTAGGATTTGAGTATAATGTTGCACATGATATTTGGATGATGCCTGTGGTGAGAAATCAGGATCATTTTAATCATTGGGTAAAAGCCTGTCCTTTTTACGAAAATGTTCAGAAGGAAGGTGTGAAGCTTTATGAAGCCGTCTGATTCTGTGGACATAGGAACTAGAGTGGATGCAAATGTCATAAAAATACGGTGAGTTATTTCAATAATTTAGAAATTGAATAAAGCTGTTTTAACAAGTATTAAAACACGAGAGTAAGAATCTGAGTAGATTTTTGCTTTCGTGTTTTTTTATTTGCCTGAAAAATTTTTTTAATCTTTCCGAAAAAATTCATGAAATTTACAGAAAAGCCTTGTGTACGGACTTCTTATTTACTGAAGTTTGGTACATTGACAACTGAATACGGTAATGAGCTGAATCGTTCAGACGGGATGAATGCAGGATAAAACAATTTGGAGGGATTATATGTTGATATTAGGAGTTTGCTGGATGAAACAACACAGGAAAGATACCATGAAAGAATTGGGGGCGAATATATGGGAAAATCGGGTGTAATAAATCAAGATTTTAAAGGAGAAGACAATACTGCTTACCATGATGTGATCCGTCTGTTTAAAATATACCGTTCTGTAAATTGGAGAATGCAGATTAAGGTGAATCAAGTAAAGCACAGGGTACAAGAAGAGTATGGTACAAATCTGGATGAATTTTTGGATCATATTTATCAAGCCGGCATGGATATCAATCAGGATTTAGACGACATGAAGCAGCGGGTTGAGGCAATCAATCAAGCCAATAAGTTTTTAAAGCTGATAGATGAAGCAGTAGAATTGATGCGGAAGTTTCATCCGCAGGGCGAACGTTATTACTGGGTTTTATATTACAGCTATATGTCAGCAAGGAAAGCGGAAAATATAGAGGAAATATTAGACCATTTGGAACCACATTTCCCGAAAATTACCAGAATACACCGGGCAACTTATTTTCGATGGCGTGAGCAGGCATTTCAGGCTGTCAGCAGCATTTTATGGGGGTATGAGGATGAGAGCAGAAAGCTAATTGAGTCTTTCAAAAATAATTTTGAAGAGGAATAGCGATTCTGTTGACGTAGCAAATGCGAAAAATTTATAGTAGGTGCAAGTAATGAATGCGCATAAATTACGCAATAAGTTTTTTATGGTTTGTACCGGAAAGGAGACAGAGAATATGTTTATGATGCCGATTGACACAGGAAACAAAGCAATCAAGACAGAGAATTTTGAATTTAATTCAGGGATCACAATGCTGGCGGACGTTCCAGGAGAAAATGAAGAAGCTTTAATGTATCAGGGCAGATATTACCGATTGAGCCATGAGAGAAATGTATATCTGCCGGATAAGACGATGGATGATCGCTATTATCTGCTGACGCTTTTTGCGATTGCAAAAGAGTTGGAAGAAATGAGCCATTCAAAATCATTTATACCGGGAGAACTAATAAGCATGGACCTTGTTGTAGGACTTCCACCCTTGTATTATCGAGGACAATACAAGAAGTTCCGAGAATACTTTTACCGGGATGGGAAAATCGTTCACTTTGTATATATGGGAAAATCATACCGAGTGACTTTTTCAAACGTATTTGTTCATATGCAGACGTATGCCGCATACTTGTATATGGCAAAAGAATTAAAATTATCCACTTATCCGAAAGTGTTGATGATTGATATTGGTGGATTTACGATGGATTATATGTTGCTGGAAAAAGGCATGATTTTGTGGAATTATACAGATTCAACCGGAAAAGGTGTGATATCCATGTATCAGAGGGTGAATAAAGGAATTCGTGAAAAGTTTGATTTGGATTTGAAGGAAAACGATATTGATTCCATTTTGAAGGGCGAAAACTGTATGTATGGTGAACCAATCCGAAAGCGTGTAGAAGAAATCGTTACCGAGCACGTAGAAGAAATGTTGGGAATGTTCCGGGAGTGTGGCATTGATTTACGTTCGTCGATGACAATTTTCGTGGGCGGAGGTTCGATTCTTCTATCCAAGATTATTGAAGATGTGTGGAAGCACTATGACGGAGAATACTATGTTGTAAATGATTCCAAGGTCAATGTACGGGGGTATCGGAAAAAATATCTGTTTGATATAGGGATGCAGTAAAGGAGGGAGTCCTTATGACAAAACAGGATGAATACCGTTTTAATTTGAAGTTTGACGAAGCTGATGAAGATCATAGACGGGTAAGCGAGTTTTTGAACAAATGTGGCAGGAAAAAGGCAAGATATATTGTGAAGGCAGTACTTGCTTACTGGGAATTGCAAAGCGGAAAAACGCCGATTGTAGAACGGTCAGCGAAAACACACATTTCACTAAAAGAGACAGTTATTCAGAAAGATGAACCGGATCGAGGTGATCGGCTGATTCAAGTGAAAGCTGAGAACAATAACGGATTAGATCAGGAGGAAGCTGATTTAATGCGTCAGAATTATGCAGTATTTGAAGATATAGAGTAAGAAAGGAGCTGAAAATACGAAAACCAAAAGAAATGCAAGGCGAATAACACAGGCGTTCATCGTTGCGGTGTTGATATTGCTGGTGTTCCAGAACTTTTTTTCTATCGTTTATTTGAGTGGAGAGTCTATGGAGCCAACACTCCAAAATGGAAATGCATTATTATTAAAAAAGTGGGGTGTTCCACAAAAAGGAGATATTGTTACTGCATATATAGATGAATTGGATTATACAGTAGTAAAAAGAATACTGGCAGCAGAGGGTGATACTGTCAACATTGATGAAAGCGGGGTATATGTCAATGGGAAATGGGCAGCAGAGTCTGTCAAGAATGGGCAGAATAATATAGATTTTCGAGTGTCCGCAAATGAGTATTTTTTAATAGGAGACAACATAGCAGATTCCTTGGATTCACGTTCTTTTGGATGTGTTGGAAGAAGTGCAATCCGGGGAATTTTGATTAAAAAGTTATTTTAGGAGGCAGGATATGAGAACGAATAGGATTTACGGATTGTGTGCGTTACAGCTTATAGGACTTGGGGTTCAGGTAATCAATAGGATGGCTGGAAATTTTATTATTTTTATATGTAGCGCAGGAATCATTTTATATGCGGTAAAGTTGGATATCGAACAGCGTAAATTTAAGATTTGTCCGAAATGTAAGATGAAAATACCGAAAAAAACACGTATCTGTCCGGAATGCGGATATCAGTACGGACCATCCGTAAGAGAAGAGGAATTAACAGATATGATTGAGCATAGGCGTGATGAAGAGGAAGCATACAGTGAGGATCGGATTGATTGTGATTTTGAAAAGATTGAGGAAGTAGCAGTAGATACATTTACTTTATTTGACGGTGATATTCAGGAGTTTTTGGATGGGAGAGAAGATACCGAGGAAATATTGACCGTTAAGCAGGAAAATACTGGTAAAATGTAAGAATTCCTATATATTGCTACTGTTAAGATTATACCGGAAAAATCGCTTTGACAAGATAAAGCAAAAAAGAAAGGTATAATCTCAGGTAGAAGTATGATGACGGATGTTCTTTTGCAAGTATTTTCTTGGGACATAAGGTAAGCCTATTAAGAAAAGATACATAAAAAAGAGAAAACAAATAGATTTATCAGACTGTTGGGAACTATTCCTGACAGTCTGTTTTTTTATCAGAAATGGCAGCTTTCTGTGGAAGTGTGTACGAAAACAGAAAAGATGCAAGATAAGAGCGCCGCCTGGAGGTTTCAGCGAAACAGAAAAAACTTTCAGGAGGCAGAAATGAATAAATATGATAGCGATTTAAAAACACAGTTTAGTGCGTATGTGAAACAGTCAGTTTTGAATGCAAAAGGACACTACCTGAAGAAAAAATGCAGGATTGAATGTATAGAGACAAGCTATGCAGATGGGTTGATTGTTCCAGGACAGAATACAGAAGATTTACTGCGAGAAATAGAATTGTTGTCTGGAAAAATATTTAATGGAATTACGGAGATCAGAATACTGTTGGAACAAATAGAGGATGCACAGCTATTTCATGCGATTATTACCTTGACGGAAGAACAGAAAAAGGTAATTTTGCTCCGTATATTTTACGAAAAAACATTCCGGGAAATTGGAAGGATTCTGGAGATGTCTGAAAAAAAGGCGGAGAATACATATTATAACGCTTTGAAAAAGATGCGGAAATTACTAAGGGGTGATAAATATGGAATTTGAAGAACTTTTACAGTATGCAAGAACGTATGATAAAAAGGCAATGATGGATATTATTGAAATGTATCGCCCTTTGCTGATCAGTCAGGCGATTATAAATGAAAAATTCGACGAAGATCTGTATCAGGAATTGGTTTATACGATGCTTTTATGTATTTTAAAATTTCCATATATCCCTACAAAATGGGAATAAAGAGAGAATAAACACTATATATAGTGCTTGAATGATTGACAAATACGATATATTGAACTATGATAAGAGTGATACAAATTTTTTTCAGACAACAGATTCTGGAAGACATTGTTTTTGTTTCAGCGTAGGTTGAAACTAAAATTTAGGCAGATATCTGCGAGTAAATTCGGAAGAAAGGCATTGATTGTTTTAGGATAATCAGTGTCTTTTTTTGTATGTCTGAAAGTAGAAAGTATCGGAGAGGAGGACAGGATAGCAGGACGAAAGAAGAATGGGAGGAATACGAATGAAACCCAAAAAATTTGTACAGATTTACGGTAAAGTTGTATTGCCGATAATCAGAGGAATGACTGTAAGATATTTCAGCAATGGAACATGGAAAGAAACAGCAAGAGTGAGGCGTGTGATTGAGGTAACGGATGCATACATTAAATTTGAAACAGACCGGATTCGTTACTGTATTGATTTTGGGATGGTAGAAGATAATGCAATGCCGATAGCTGCATAGAAGGGAGAGGAAAGGCTGTCAAATATGGATAGCCTTTCCAAAAATAAGATAAGAGATAAAATTGCTATGATTATGCGACTATATTGCGAACCTATTGATATTGACAGATGACTTCCGCAAATATACAATGATAAAGTAAAGTTTTGTGCATGGATGAGACTTTCATGGAGAGCCGCAAAACATTACAATGAACGGGCAGCCGCAGAAGGGCTGTCTTTTTTTGTGTGCAGATTAGGTGTCTGTCGTATTTGTGCAGACGGGAATCTGACGGGAACATACAGATTTTTATTAGAAGGGAGGGAAGTTATTGACGGGAAATATCAGAAAACAGAATACAGCTAGTCATAAAGCAGGGAATCAGTACATGGAACTGGTTCCCTGTTTTGCGTTTGTCACATTTTTGGCAGTCGTATTGATTGCAGTTTCCGCATCCCCTGCGTTCGCAGCTGGGATTTTTGAAACAGCTAAAAATGCAATGCAGACAGTGTATAAGGATGTGGCAGGAATTGCTACAGTAGCAGCGGTTGTATGTGCGGCGGTCTGTTTGTTTTTAATGAATTTTTCTAAATCGGGACGTACTGTAGATGAATCAAGATCCTGGTTAAAAAGAATCATTATTTGTTGGGCAGCGCTCATGACGATGGGAGCTATTGTAACTTATTTCGAAAGTATTATTCCACAGAGTATCTTCGGCGGTTAATGAAAACAAAGAAAAAGCCGGTGCTCTCCCGGCAGAAAGGGGGTTACCTGAAAAGGTAAAACACATACATGGGTTGGTTATTAGAATTATTGGTCGAAGGAATCAGAGAGATGTTATCTCAGTTTGTCATTGATATGATGACACTTGTAACAGATATGTTTACCGAACTTCTGTCCTGTGACCTTAGCTTGTTTGAGGAACTATTTTCCGTAGTAGGGGACTTGTATAAAAATGTAGTGTTGCCGATGGGAATTGCTCTGCTTCTTTTGATATGTGTCTGGCAATTATTTAAAAGTATGTTCGGGAAAGCGGGGGTTGCCAGTGAAGATCCAATAGAATTAGTATGCCGGACTGGAATTAGTCTGTTTTTTATTGTAGCAGCGAAACCGCTGGTGGATTACATTCTGGCGGTAGCAGGAACACCATATCAATGGATCACAGGCACAGATGTTGAAGTAAGCAGTTTTTCAGAGTATGTATCGGTGCTGGAAGGACTGACAGGCGGACTGGGAATTGACAGTTTAAACATAGCGATTTTAATGTTGATTATGCAGTTTGTAGTTGCATGGAATTATTTCAAAATGCTCTTTGTAATTGCCGAACGCTATGTACTTTTAGGAGTATTCTCTTATACAGCACCTTTGGCATTTGGTACAGGCGGATCGAAAGCGACAAATAATATTCTTGCATCATGGGCGAAAATGTTTGGAGGACAGATTATCTTGATTCTTCTGAATTCCTGGTGCTTGAAAATGTTTTTATCTGGATATGGAAATCTGAATGCGAGTGCATACGGATTTACAAAATTCTTTGTAGCGACGTTATGTTTGGTAGGATTTTGTAAAGTTACATTTAAACTGGATTCTTATTTATCATCACTAGGCGTTAATCTTGGACGACCAACAACTGGAATCGGAGCGCTTGGATTGATGATGGCTGCCGGTAGAGTTTTGTCACATGTTGGCAGAGGTAGCGGAGAATCATCGGGCAGCAGTAGTCCTACGGGTACGGAAAGCCAGACTGCAGCTACAGATGGAGCAGGAATGACAGATGCAGCTCCGGGACCAATTCCAATGGGATTTCCAGGTGATAGCGATGCTATGCGTATGGATGGAGAAAATGAGTTTAGTGGCGCTACGACAGATGAAACAGCAGATATGGAACTGGCAAATGGAGATTTTGATACAATGGATGACGAACCGGGCAGCGTTCTGGAGGAAATGGGTATGATGCCGCCAGATTCATTTGCTGAAACAGAGGATGGCATGATGGATATGAGTGGTATGCAGGATGCCACAGATTTTGATTCTGGTACAACATCACAAAATGATGCGGACGCTTTTGTAGATGGTATGGACAATTCCGATATAAATGGTGCGTTTACGGGAGAAGGAAGTGCAGTTAATGATCTTGGCGATTATCCAGTAGAAGAAGAGGAAGCTGGAATGGAAGAATCTTCAGAACCGGATATGGAATTAGAAGGAAATGCAATCGGCAGTGCTGGAGGCGACGATATCGGAATTGGAAGTGGAATGGATACGTCAGGCGGGGAAACAGCTCTTTCAGGCGGAAATCCCTCATCCGGAGAGCAGGCATCCGTACAATCCGGTGGAATCATTAGTGAAATAAGTGGTAGCGCCGGTATGAAACTATCGGATTCTTCTGAAACTTCTGGTGGAGTATATGCGTCTAATGAATGGGAATCTTCTTATACAGCAGGCGGACAAGGTTATACATCAGAAGGAAGATCGCCTCATACGGATTTCAGTTCAGCTCGTGAGGAGGGCAAATATGAATCAGAAGGTTATCATGATTTTGACGGACCGATGTATCAAAATACTTCTACTAATATGGGGTCAAATCAAGGCATTCATGCAGAGGAATTGAAAAAAAGGGAGCAGGGAATTGGTTCGGAATCAGGAGAAATTCGTGAAGTTCCTAAAACAAGAGAAGAATTTCGTAAGAAGAACCAGAGAAACCACAGTCACAGTGAAGATCATTTTCTGAGATAAGGAGGGGTGTATGTATGAGAGATGACAGGTCAGAATCCTCTCCTTTAGATCAGGCGGCTGGCACTGCAAGTCAAGCGGCACAAACAGCAGGGCAAGTAAAAAAAGCGGTCAATCAGGCAAAACAGGGAGCAAAAGCAGCACAAAAAGCAGCTCATACATCACAGGCAGCCTATGCCGCGACTGCTTCTGCGCAAGGCGGTGCAGCAGCGGCTGGTGCAACAACAGGAACAGCCCTTGCAGGTCCATTGGGAGCAGTGGTCGGTGTGATTGTAACCAGTAAGACCTTCTGGAAGGTGATTGGCGGCATTTTTGGAGCAATTTTTCTATTTGTGTTTATTATTGCGAACCTTATAGGCATTATTTTGACTTATCTGGGATTTGCTGATGCGGACGCTTTTGCAAATGAAGCTCAGTCAGAAGAACTCTCTAACTTGAAAATCCGGATCGAGCAGATTTTTGATCAAGAGGAGTATGAGCGTGAAATTCTAGCGATTATTGAGCAAAACAGAGATTTGAAGATTGAAGAAATTGATGCAGATAAGGAGAAAAACTATAGCGATTACCAGTTATCTGTGATAGACGAATATGAAACCAAGTTCAAGAGGAATGCAAGTTATTATCTTTCCATCTTTTTGCTGGATATTTGGGATAACAGTACAAGGAATAAATTTTTAGGATATTCCAGTGAATGGGGAGATATGTCAACAGATCTGACAAGTCAATATGATTCTTATTTTGAAGAGGCGGCACAAACTTACGGCGTTCCTGTGGCTCTGCTTAAAGCAATGGGAAAAACTGAATCAAATTTTAACCAGGGTGCAGTTTCTGGAGCCGGTGCAATCGGTATTATGCAACTTATGCCGGCAACGGCAGCCTCGCTGGGAGTAGATCCCTATGATGCACGTCAAAATATTATGGGCGGGGCAAAATATATTGCAGGCAATCTGGAGCGATTTAAAGATTATTCTAACGGCTTGGAGCTTGCCATTGCTGCTTATAATGCGGGACCGGGGGCAGTCATAAAATACGGTTATCAGATTCCGCCGTATAAAGAGACACAAAACTATGTGAAAAAGGTCTTGGGATATTTGACGATTGCAGAAGGAAAGACGGAAAGCGGTGCTGATACAGAATCAGATGAGGATTTAAGTGAACCGTATCAACTGTTAAAGAATGCTGTCACAGAACATGTTGACAGCTTTTTTTCATGGTCTGTAACAGATGAGAAGGAACAAGCGGCTACGGAAAGCAGATACTATCAGATTTCAGAAACGGGGAAGATCGGAATAGATAAGGACACCTATGAAAAGATGAAAAAAGACGGAGAAAACGTAGTGATAGAAACGGTTCCTGTGACGAAAAAAACGGTTGAGTATACACTTGCACTCCTTCTTAATTCACAACCAGAAGCTGGAAGTGGGTATGAATATAAATATGTTACGAGCCAGAGTACTTTTGAATTGGTACTAAAAGTATTAAAAGTAATGGAGGATGGTGTATCAGCCTTAAAAGACGCCTTTTTCTCATTGTTTTCATGGAGAGATTTTGTGACCGGCGGAGGAGATGATACCTATGTCAGTAATCTTGATGTATCGGGAGATATCTTTACATACGATACAGTCGGAAAAGGAGTAAAAAAAGTGGTCTATTTTAATCAGACCGAAGAACCATGGGGCAGTATGCCTTATGGAACAAGTACTATTGGGGCAGCAGGGTGTGGACCAACTTCAATGTCAATTGTCATATCTACTCTTACTGGGCAAACGGTAAATCCGCAGACGACCTGTGCATTTTCGATTCAGAATGGAGAATATGTGTCAGGAGTGGGGACGGCACATTCTTTCATCGGAAATGCTGCAAGTAACTGGGGATTGACATGTGAGCGCGTGGGAAAAGACCGTATGGACTATGTTGTACAATCGCTGAAGGAAGGGAAAATGGTTGTCGAAATATGTGAAGCATATACCATAACAGGAAGTGGCAGCGGACATTTTATCGTACTTACCGGAGTGACAAGAGACGGTTACATCACGATTGCAGATTGTGCGAGCAGAGAGCGAAGCACAAAGGTCTATAGTGTTGATACGATTAAATCATACGGACGTGATTTAAGTGCGGGAGCATTTTGGATTATTGGAAAGAAATAGGAGGCGTGGTAGATGCAGTTGAAAAGCAAAGTTTGTTGTTTGATTACCGCATGTAGTCTATTTTTCAGTCTTTTTTCCATAGATGTATTTGCGAAGACAGATAAAAATCAGGAAGATCCGGAAACTGTCCAATGGAAAGAACGAGAATCGTATGCAGAGAATTTCACAGATACCGAACAACCGTCTGCGACACTTGCTTTACGGACAGAGTGTTTTACGGGATTTACAGGAAAAATTTCTGTCACAATACAAAAGGAAAATGGTGCAAGCAGACAGTATGAATTATCAGAGGATAACCTGTATGAACAGAATATTCCGGTAAATACAGGAATCTATATGGTGAAATCAGTGGAAGCGGCAGATGAAGAATGTGTCTATAAAACGGAATATTCCCAAGAGGAACTAAAGGTAAAACCAGATCAGTTACTTCTTTTGAAAATTATGGTTATGGAAGAAGAGATTGGAACAGTGGCAGAAATACAAAAAGAAAAGTCGGAAAATTCTCTGCATACAGAGATAAAAGAAACAGTGGATGAAGAAAATATCATCAAAACTCTTTTGGAGGAAGATCAAGGGAGCGTAAAGTATCTTTTGGGGATTGGAATTTTGTCAGGAACTGCTTTGGTTATAGGGCTTTTGGTTCGTAAGAAAAGAAACAAGTATGATTAACAGGAGGTGGTTAAAATCGCACAGAGAGAACGGGTAGATGTATATACGATTCCGCCGAATTTTGCACAGGAGGGAACTATTTTTTCAGGAAGAGTCAGACTTAGGAATGCATTTGAAGCAGGCCTTCTGGCTCTTCTTTTATTGCAGGCACTTTTGGCGACGGATCTTGGAGTAAAGGGTAAGATTTATGCCGGGGTAATTGTGATGATACCGATTGTAATCTTTGCGGTATTAGGTGTGCAGGGAGAAAGTTTGACTTCTTTTTTATTTCAGTTTTTGAAATATCTGTGTGGTCGGAGAATACTTACAGTTCCGGATGGTAAATACCGTTTGAAGCGGAATCGCAGATTGAGGAAACAGCAATACAGAAGCCGGAGGGGAAAAGGAGGCGAGCGTCATAGGAAACGAAGTAAAAGAGTTGAAGCGTCAGCTCAAAGAAGCAAAACAGGCAGAAAAACAGAATCTGAAAGAAGAGAAAAAAGAGCGTAAAGAGCAGCAAAAATTGGAACGGCAGCGTTTTCGGGAAGAGGAACGGATGCGGAAAGTTCAGATGCAGGAGGAACGTGAGTTAAAAAAAGAACTCGACAAAACTGAACCAGCGAAAGAGAAACATGTTGTCCGAATGGATACTAGAAGAAAAAAGGACACAGAACGTGAACCGGATTTGGATTTACTGCCGGTAACCTGGGTATCATCTTATCTTCCAATACGACAGATAAAAAATGGAATTATCTACACAACGGATCATCGTTATGTGAAACTGATAGAAATTCTGCCGATTAACTTTTTGCTGCGTTCGCCTTCTGAGCAACGGAATATTATCATGTCCTTTATGTCTTATTTAAAAATTGCTCCAGTCAGAATACAGTTTAAGGTTGTGTCTAAGAAAGCAGATATTTCGGAGTATATTGAAAAAATACAAAAGGAGGCGGAAAGGGAATGTGACACAAGGGTAAAAATGCTTCAGGAGGATTATGCAAAACTTATTGAGAAACTTGGAAGGAAAGAAGCAATTACAAGACGTTTTTTTATGGTTTTTGAGTATCAATCCTATAACAATAATAAAAATCCGAGGGAACATGATATTCTTCCGTACATGAAATCAGTAGTACAGACTGCTAAAAAATATCTTTCTCAATGTGGGAATGTTGTTTTGGAGCATGAAAACGATACGCGGTTTCTTGTAGATGTTTTGTATCAGATTTTAAATCGAAGGACAAGTGTTTATGAGTCTTTAGAAGAGCGTACCCAAAAGGTAGTAGCATATTACCGGAAAGAGAACGGTGAGGACAGTATTCGTCATATTCCGGTTACGGAATTGATTGCACCAGAGACGATGGATATGCGTCACCGAAGTCATCTTGTTATTGATGGGATGTACTACAGCTATCTTTTGATACCTTCCCATAAATACAGATCGAGAGTGCCGGCAGGATGGCTGTCACTTTTAATCAATGCAGGTGAAGGAATTGATGTAGATGTTTTCTTTTTCCGGCAGGATAAAAGCAAATCTATGGAACGCATAGGAAGAAGTATTCGTCTGAACCGGTCGAAGATTAAAGATACCTATGATACGAATACTGATTTTGATGATTTAAGTGAATCCATCCATGCAGGATATTATCTGAAACGCGGATTAAGTGGAAGTGAAGACTTCTACTATATGAGTACATTGATTACCATTACCGGATACAGTACGAAAGAGGTGGAATGGCGTGTAAAAGAAATGACAAAATTATTAAATTCGCAGGATATTGGTGTGACAAGCTGTATGTTTCGGGAAGAAGAGGCATTTCTGTCTTCTTTGCCGTTGCTATGTCTGGATAAAAAACTGTACGAGAGATCCAAACGGAATGTACTGACTTCCGGAGTGGCAAGCTGCTATCCGTTTACTTCCTATGAAATGTCGGATAAAGATGGGATTATGATGGGGGTTAATAAGGCGAATAATTCTCTCGTAATCGTGGATATTTTCAATACGAAAATATATAAGAATGCCAACATTGCCATTCTGGGAACATCAGGCGCTGGCAAGACTTTTACCATGCAGCTAATGGCATTAAGACTGAGAAGGAAAAATGTGCAGGTCTTTATTATTGCACCAGACAAAGGGCATGAATTTGCAAGAGCCTGTAATAATATCGGTGGGGCTTTTATACAGATTTCTCCAGCTTCCCCAAACTGTATCAACGTTATGGAAATACGTCCGACAGATAGGACTGCAAGTGAAATTTTGGATGGATATACAGTAGAGCGTTCTGAACTGGCAATGAAAATCCAAAGTTTACATATTTTCTTCAGTCTGCTGATCCCAGATTTGAGCCATGAAGAAAAACAGCTTTTAGATGAAGCATTAGTGATTACCTATGCAGAAAAGGGAATTACCCATGATAATCAGAGTTTAGAAGATTCTGATAATCCGGGACAATACAAAGATATGCCGATTTTAGGTGATTTACATGAAGTCTTATTAAGAAAGAGAGAATGTCGGAGGATGGCAAACATTCTCAATCGTTTGGTACATGGTTCGGCAGCAACATTCAATCAAAAAACAAATGTGGATTTATCAAATAAGTATGTTGTTCTGGATATTTCAGAGTTATCCGGGGATCTGTTGTTGGGAATGTTTGTTGCACTGGATTTTGTATGGGCAAAGGCAAAAGAAGACAGAACTGTAGAAAAAGCAATCTTTGTGGATGAGGCTTGGAAATTGCTGGTGTCAAACGAATTGGCAGGAGAATATCTGCTGGAGATTTTCAAAGTAATTCGTGCTTACGGCGGTTCTGCAATCTGTGCAACACAGGACCTTGTAGATTTCTTTGCTCTAAAGGGCGGCAAGCTTGGCAGAGGTATTCTGAATAACTCAAAGACGAAAATCATTCTCAATATGGAACCTAGCGAAGCGGAGAATATAAGGAAGGAACTTGATTTATCAGAGGCAGAAGCAATGTCCATTGCAAGATTTGAAAGAGGAACCGGTCTGATTTCCACCAACAGTAATAATCTGATTGTAGATTTTAAGGCGAGCCAGTTGGAAAAAGACTTGATTACAACGGACAGAAAAGATTTGCAGGAACTAAAAGAACGTTTGCAGAAATATGGAAGACAGGCATATGGAAAGCAGGCTATATAAGCAAGTAGATTTATAATAATGCGTATTAAAAGCGTCATTGTATGCGTCGTAAGATTGTTTATAAACAAGAACTATAACAATCTGTCATACAATACGCTTTTTATATGTCATTAAGATAACTATTATTATTAGGAAAGGATACGGGCATTATGGAAAATCAGAACAAACAGAGAGGTGTGGAACGGGAATTAAAAGAGTTGGTACAGAAATATAATGTGCTGGAGAAGGGGCAGATATACGCCTATTTTGAAAAGGATGGAAGAGAAAGGTTTGTGGGGCGGGCATTGAAAACCCTGGAAAAGGACCGCATGATCTATACAAACAACGAAACCAAACAGATAGCGTCCAGTGAGTCGGCATATGAAACCTGGGAACGTGGGACAAGTACCTGTTTGTGGGTGCTACTTGATTTGATGGATCAAAAGAAGATTGAACAGCATTTTCTTGCATCCAAAGAAGAATATCCCATACGGATCGTATTTGTGGGAGACGGGGAAATCTTTGATATTCTGTATGTTGCACCAGAAGATATTGAATTGACAAATCAACTGTTTGTACGGAGAAAAATCGATGGATGCGGGCATGTTGTAGTAGTGGAGGAAGCGGAAAGCATCCCAAAGATTCAGGTTTCCGATGTGATTGGATATTGCACAGTAAAGGAGGATGGTGAAGTCGAATACTATCGAAAAGAAAGCCGGTAGCCGGGATACATTTCAAAAGGTAAAGAGGCAGTTAGATGATGCACAGAAAGTAACCGCAGAGGTGGGAGAACTGATGGCAGAAGCAAGAAATATACTGACCTCTTATGCAAGATGTAAAACGGAAAACGGATATGAAAATTTTACGGATATGATACTGGAAGCATCGAAAAAAGGAGAACAACTGACGGAAAAATTAAGGCGTTTATCTCTGGAAGTTGTGTTGGATCAGGTGAAATATGAGAAGTATCAGTCAGAACTTGTGGCTGTACATGGAATTAAAATTGGCTATTGTGATGAAATTTTGGGGATTATAATGCCGGTTTTAATTCCGCATCGGAAAGAACAATATACCGATTATTTGTATAAGCCTTTGTATATTGCATTCAAGCAATGGTGTATCGAGCAGAATCAGGAGCAAAAAAAGATACCGGAATATGAAAAATGTACGGTTTGTTTTGTGCATTTGTATAATCGGGATTTGCCGCTTGGACGGATCAGGGATCACGATAATTTTGAAGAAAAGCATGTCCTTGATGTGATTTCAAATTTCTTTCTTGTGTCAGACAGCGGCTTGCATGTAGACACGTATCATATTACACGAATGGCAGATAAAGATGGGACAGAAGTTTATATTATGGATACGGACAAATTCCCCCGGTGGCTTCAAAGTATTTAAAATATAGTATCGAAAAACGTATCTGGTTTGAAAGTGCCTTTTTCGATAACAGGAAAATGTCAGAAAAGGTAGTAAAACAATCGTTTTTTCGGGAGTCAGAAAGTAAAACTGTACCTAAGTGTTAATCAGATAGGGTATTGTTTTGGGAAAAGAGAAACGGTGGAAGGAGAAAGTTATATGCGCAAACAGGATATGTTACTTTTGCTGATTGCTGTTAGCGGAGAGATGCCGGCAGACCTTGCGGAACAGATTATCGGCTCTGTATCTTATACAGCGTCTGTCATTACCAGATTAAAACAAGAGGGTTATATCTCTGTGAGAAATAAAGCCGGATGGAAAGGATATGTACTGCGGGCAAAAGGTAAGCGATATGTTCTTTCACAATATGGTGAAGATACGGCGTTCTTTTTACAGGGTTCAGTGGAAACAAATCATGTAAAAACGGAGATTGAAAAACGTCTTCGTTTATACCGGATGAGCAAGGTATGGGTCTTTTTTTGGAAGACGGGTATTCCCATTTTCAGAAGTCAAAAACCGGAACTGTTTTGTTCTGCTTCTGAATTTGGGAGGGGGCAAACAGCATATTACGGAAGTTTGGAGTTTAAGGGACTGACTGATGCCATTAAGGGGTCAAGAGCTTGTGGAATTATGCTGTCCGGGGAGTCCGGTTACATTGTTTACCATACGCTGGAACAGCGAATGCGCTGGGCGAAAAAAATGGAACGTACCATGCGCAGCTTTGTAGAAAGAGAAAGCATGAGAACGGGCGTATTGAAACGAATAGATGCAGTGATCATGGGAGATACATTGGAATTTCTTCTAGAACTTTTGAACAGCGACGGAGGTTTAAAGGGGAACCTGTTTCAAGTAGATGATATTTATGAGAATTATTATTATGTTCCAACAATCGAGCCGGCTAAAATACAGGTATTACTTTTAGCAGACCGGGAAAAACAAATCAGACTGTATCAGTTTTTATGTGGGATACTGGAAGAACAGAGAAATCAGGAATATCAGGTGAGTGCAGGTGTCGATCAGGCAGGGAATCCGGTTTATTTTTGCTATGAACTGGAAATGCGTCATTTGTTACGTGTGAAACAGGAACTAGGATGGAAAAAGCAAGGTACGATTCTCTGCTTATCTTATCAAAAAAACGTATTAGAAACTTATTTTGGAAAGGAGGTTGCATATCGTGAAATTTTGACAGAAAAAGTTTTGGATTATTTAGGAGGATTGTAACACTGTCCTTCATATAGTGAAGGAGGTGCGGGCATGAACAGTCCGTTTGAAACAGGCAGTCTTACGGTGGATCAGATGAGTCGGCTTCAAATATCCGGAAATGTGATTCCCGTCAGTTGGTATAAGACGATTCGGAAACCCACAGGGAAACCTAATTTGAATGCGATTATCATATTGGCAGATATTGTGTACTGGTACCGGGCGGTGGAAATCCGAGATGAAATGACCGGGCAGTTAATCGGACTAAGGAAAAAATTCCACGCAGATCTGTTGCAGCGCAGTTATCAGCAGCTTGCGGATCAATTTGGGATTACCAAGCGTGATGCTACGAATGCAGTTGTAGAACTTGAAAAGCTGGGTGTTGTGCGCAGGGTATTCCGAACACTTGATGTTAAAGGACAAACTGTGTCCAATGTATTATTTTTGGATTTGAACGTAACAGTTTTAGAGCATCTGACGTATCCGAAAGAAGCTGAAACGGGGACACCAGAGGCAAGAGGCAGGTGTCCGCCGGATACCGTCTCACCGAAATCGGGGAGGGGTGTCACCGAAATAAGTGAGAGGGTATCCCCGGAATTTGTGGGAGGTGGCACGAAAACCAGTGAAACATATACAGAGAGTACAGCAAAAGATTACCGTACAAAAGATTTCTATCAGTCTTATCAGTATGTGGAAGATATGGTAAAGGCGCAGATTGATTATGAGGCATTGAAAAATGATAATCCATACGATGAAAGAATCGATGAACTGCTTGGGATTATGGTGGAGGTACTGACTTCCAGTTCTAAGACTATCCGCGTAAACAGGGAGGAAAAACCAGCGCAGGTGGTAAAGGAACAGTTTCAGAAAATTACAAAAAATCATATAGAGTTTGTATTACACAGTATGGATGAGAGTCATACAAAGGCTCGTAATATTCGTGCACTTCTCGTGACTGCCCTTTATAACTCCATACATACTATCTCGACGTATTATGGGAATCTTGTACAATATCATATGGCAACAGATATTTATACAGCAAAGGAGGTGGAAGAATAAACCGGAAAGGTGTTACAGTTTTAAAAATCATAGCATTGGCAGGCGCATTTGTGATTCTTGCATTGTACGTGGGTGGATTCATGGAACAGTTATTTATGGAATCAGCAGTACGTTTAGCACCGATTGATACTATCCGTCATGGAATTTCTTCAGTGGCAGGGATTCAGTGTTCCATAGTCGCTTTTATCTTATTTGGGGCAGTTGCAGGACTGATTGTCTGGAGAGGATCGGGAAAAGAAGCTTACGATGAACGTAATTTTGAAGTTTCCAGCAAAGGAACTTACGGCACCGCAGGATTTATGGATGAAGAGGAACGTGCACAGGTTTTACAATCCGAGAAAAGTTTTGAAAAAGTAGACGGAGTGATATTTGGAAGAAATCTACAAGATGAAAAAATTATAAGTCTTCCGGTGGAGTCCAGACTAAATAGGAATTTTGCAGTCTGTGGGTCACAGGGAAGTATGAAATCGCGAGCTTTTGCACGAGTAATGGCATTGCAATGTATCCGCAGGGGAGAGAGCGTATATCTGACAGATCCCAAGTCAGAATTATACGAAGATTTATCGTTCTACTTCCGGGAATCCGGTTATACAGTGAAACAGTTAAATCTCATTCAGTTAGAGCATTCTGATGCATGGAATTGTTTGGGAGAAATTGACGACGGCAGTTTGATTGATGTTTTTTGTGATGTGGTGATTCGTAATACAACAGACAAATTCGATCATTTTTATGATAATACAGAGATGGATTTGTTAAAAGCTTTGTGTCTTTATGTGTTTCATGAGTATCCACCAGAAAAGAGAACTTTTCCTGAAGCATATAAATTGTTAATCAACAAGAGCGTAGATATGCTGGATGCCATTTTTGATAGATTACCGACTCATCATCCCGCACGAGGTCCATATCAATTGTTTGCCAAAGCCGAGAAGGTAAAGGGAAATGCAGTTTTAGGACTTGGAACAAGATTACAGATTATGCAGAACAAATTAGTGCAGCAGATTACCAGTCATGATGAAATTGATTTGTCATTGCCGGGAAGAGAAAAATGTGCATATTTTTGTATTACATCCGATCAGGACAGTACCTTTGATATGTTAGCCACATTGTTTACATCATTTTTAAGTATTAAATTAGTGCGTTATGCTGACCGTACAAAAGAACGCCGTCTACCTGTGCCAGTACAGTTTATTTTGGATGAATTTCCGAATCTGGGTGTTGTACCGGATTTTAAAAAGAAACTGGCAACTGCCAGAAGCAGGGGAATCGGTATGAGTATTCTGTTTCAAAATATTCCGCAGCTACAGAACCGGTATCCAGATAATCAGTGGGAAGAAATTTTAGGAGGCTGTGATTTTTCTATCTTTTTAGGCTGCAATGATATGACAACAGCATCCTATTACAGTGATAGAACAGGAGAAATCACTGTGTCGGTATCTTCCATACGAAAAAGTTATTATACCATACGTGCAACGGATTATGTGCCGGAGTATACGGAATCTACATCACTTGGAAAGAGAATGCTTCTTCTTCCAGATGAAATTTTGCGTTTTCCACTTGATCAGGGGCTTTTGATTATCCGCGGACAAAAAGTATGCCGTTTTCGGAAAATGGATTATTTGGAGCATCCGGATTCACAATATATGAAACTGGAAAAGGTAGAGGAACATATTCCGGAATGGTTTAAAGACTGGAAGCAGGAGAAACAGAATTTCAAAATCTATGCCGAGAAGGAACCTGATTTACCGGATAAAAAAGAAGGCGGAACAGAAGCAGGGAATCCACTTACGTTAGATACGGAGATAAAAAAGACTGAAAAACAAGCTAACGCAAAAACGAGCGAACAACAGGAAGAAAAGAGAATCATGAAAGTGGAAGAACTGTTTGCATTTGAAACATCTGATGGAAAGGAGGGCTAGGTTGGAGAACTCCCTTGTGAAATATGGATTTTTAAAAATATTGGAACTGGAGTTTGGAATATATTTGAAAGAGCAGGAAACAGAAAAAATAGAACTTGCAGAGAAGTGTATTGAGATTTATGACAGCGTGGAAGAATTCTATAAAGCAACAGGATGGAAACGTGATAATCCGGAATCGGCAAATCTGGAATATCTTTTGCAACACAGGATATTGGTTGAAATACAGGGGAAAATGTGGTATTTTTCCAGAATCCGGTATGATGACGGACTAAAAGAGTTAGTGAAATAAAATTGCACCTAAAATGCGACTGTATTGCAACGGTGCTGAAATTGACATCCGATTATAGTCCGTTTAAAATAGTATCTGTAAAATAATGACAGGGCATAAGAAGCAGCCAGACGGCTGTTTTTTTGTGCCCTTTTTTCAACTGAATGGAGGTTTACGATGGCAGAATTAAAGAGAGCAGGCAACAAGATGGAAGATCAGGGAATTCCAAGGGCAGCATTGTCAGAAGGTGTTTTAACGATTGATGTAGATTCCCATGTAGAAACTATGGAAGAACAGGAGGATGCCAGATGGCATCAACTTTTAAACGCACACAGAACAAAGAAAATCCTGACCGGGCAATTGGGAGGAATAGAACGGTTGGATAGTGGATGGGTAGTTGCAATTACCTATTACAATGGATTCCGTATTTTGATCCCTATGGATGAAATGATGATCAATCTTATGGGAGATGGAAGAGAAAATTCCGATACTTTAAACCGACAGACAAGAATTGCCAATAATATGCTCGGCAGCGATATTGATTTTATTATCCGCGATCTGGATGAACAGAGCAGAAGCGTGGTTGCGTCAAGAAAAGATGCCATGTTGAAAAAACGGCAGATGTTTTATCTGAATGAAAATGAAGAGGAAAAACCAATGCTGTATCCGGGAAGGGTTGTGGAAGCACGCGTGATAGCTGTTGCGCCGAAGGTTGTCCGTTTAGAAGTATTTGGGGTGGAAGTTTCTGTGCGGGCAAGAGATATGGCCTGGGAGTGGATGGTAGATGCCGGCGAAAAATTCCAGGTAGGCGATCTTACTCTTGTAATGGTAAATAAGATCAATATCCGGTCGCTAGAGGAAATAGATATTTCCGTAGATGCAAAAGGTGCAACTGCAAACACGAACAAAGATAACCTTAAGCGATGCGTACGTCAAGGCAAATATGTAGGAATCATTACAGATATTTACAAAGGAACGTATTTTATCCGGCTCAATATTGGTGTGAATGCAGTTGCACATTCCTGTAATATGACAAGTCTTCCTTCTAAACGTGACGAAGTTGGATTTGTAGTTACCAGAATTAACGATAAATTTGAGGTGGCAGAAGGAATCATCACCCGTATGATTAAGCGTGCTGTATAAAAAAGAAAAAGGGTACTGTTGACTCACAGAAATCAGATTGTTTACAATACCTGCAAAACAAAAGAGACATTTGACAGGAGGCGTTGCTGATGAAAAAGAAAAAACAGAAACCGGGGCAAATACGTGTACGGTGTCAGTATTGCGGCAGGATGGCGCGGCTACATCCGGCATCTTATGTATATGGCAGTAACAATCTGGATTCAGAAAGTTATCTCTATGTGTGCGACGGGTATCCCGATGATTGTGATGCGTATGTGGGAGCACATAAAAAATCACTTTTGCCGAAAGGGGAACTGGCAGATGGTCAGCTTCGCAATAAGCGAATTTTAGCGCATCGAGCATTAAACACACTCTTGAAGGAGGGCGGGATGACACGAAAAAGTGCATATATCTGGCTGCAAAACAAATTGTGCCTTCAGAAAAAGGATATGCATATTGCAAAGTTCTCCCTGTATTACTGTGAGGAAACAATTCGGGTATGTAATGAATTGATTGAATGGCATCAGAAAAGGAAGGGGGAATGACATGCGTTTAAAGGCAAAAGAAGATGACATTTATAAACTAATGGATCAAAGAGATTGGTATCTGGCTGCAGCAGGTGGCTGTGGAATTGTAGGCATCCTTCTACTTTTCTTTACCTTACAGGGATATGTGAGTTGGGAAATCCTGTATTTTCTGGTAGTCCTTTTGGTAGGAATCAGTCTTTTACTGTACCATATATGGAAAATCAGTAAGCGGATTGTAGAAGCTAAGTGGTGTTATATGGAATTGGATGAAGATTCTCTGGCAGTATACCAGCCGGAGGAAAACGGGCAATATGAAGCCTGCCGCATTTTCTATCAGGAAATTGAAAAAATCGTAGAGGGAAGCAGAAAAGGAATACCGGAGTTTTATGTGGTATTAAAAGACGATGAAGAACGGAAAAGTTTTATTTTGCTGAATGAGGAAGAACAGATGCGGAAGATTTTTCAAGTCAGATCGTTGGGATACCAGCATGAGGAATTCAAAGCGTTCTACCGGAAACTCCGATGGGAGGTTCCAGGTAAAGTGCAAATAATCGGTACAAAATATCAGACCGTATGGGATATGAAAGCATCGCATAAAGGATGGTTGTTTTTAGGCTGTTCGGGAGCTGTATATTTACTTTTAAAAGCCGGTTTTATTTTTGGAATTTTGTAAGGAGGGCGACAAAATGAGATGGTATACAGCAGTGGGCGTAAAGATGGACCAGCCGGGAGGCTCATTCTGCGTTCAGGTTGGGGCGGAGAAAAAAATTTTATCCGGTATGGAAATTTATATTTGGAATGCATTACTTTGGTCATTTGTGGAAGAAACACAAATTTATGAAAGGATGGTACAGTTGTTAAAAGCAGTTTTTCCTGGGAAAAATGTAGATGAGAAAACAGGAAAAGATGAATTTGATTTCTGCTTTCGGCGGCTGTCCGGACGTGGGCTCATTGCGTTTCGTGATTGTGATACGCTGAAAGAAGCGGCAGAACATCTGTTAAAAAATGCAATAGTCGTAAGAGTTATGAGAAATGGCGGAGAACGGTTTTTGATGTTTTGTGAGAGTTTTTCATGCGGTACCCCATTTTTAAAAGCAATCAGAGTGTTCCGAAAAGAACCCCTGGAACGGACATATCAGGAATTTCTCCTTGAGATACAACACTGTGGAGAGGTGAGACAGTATTTGGAGAAAGCAGAGCAGCCGGATGAAATACTGGAGATTATACATCTTTTATATCAAAAGAAAATATTATTCATCCGTTCGGTAAAGGAGGAAATGATTGAAGCATAAGAAAAAAACAAATAGATGTGAGAGGATCATCACATACATCCGTCAGCGCATGGAAGGCATTTCGTCTGTTCCAGGCGTACTTGCAGACAGGGCATTGAAAATAGGTGCCCTGTCTTTTCTTATCCTTTTTCTTGGAAGTTATATAGGAAGGCAGAATGATTCTTTGAATTTTATTATCTGGTCTATCATCCTATGGATGTTTGGAATCGGATATTCGTATCATCTGCTTCGATGTGGGGAGAAAAAAGATTATGAGACAATAGAAGGAACGGTCTGTGAGATTAAAGGGAAACGTATTCCCGGACGGGTATATAAAGTGGTAGTCTGCCTTTCTGATGGAAAACAGACGATATTGATGATGGATAAGAAGCAGCGGTTTGAAATTGGTAAGAAGTACCGTTTCTATTTTAATAAAAAAACACAGGGAGTTCTTTTTGGAATTCAGAAATTAGATGCTGCTTTAAATGTAGGATCTTATTACGGAGCAGAAGAAATTGAGTAGGGCAAGGAGATCATGGGCATGGTTCGATTCCATGCCGCCCGGTTTCGTGTGGCGCCAACACGAGAATTAAAAGCAGAAAAGGAGAGATGATTATGGCACAGAAAACAGGAATCGTGAAGTGGTTCAGCGCAAGAAGAGGTTACGGTTTTATTACAGATGAAAAAGGAAATGATTTTTTCGTCCACTTTTCAGAAATTCAGACAGAGGGATTCCGAAAATTGAAAACCGGACAGGCAGTTACATTTCAAACAGAGGAAGATGAACAGGGAAGACTGCTTGCTAAAGAAGTTTATCCGGCAGATCCAGAAAAAGAGACAGGGCCAAAAGAAGAACTGGTATAAGAAGCATATTTTGTATCTGAATTCTTAAAATCAAAAAGAGCGGCACAATATATAGATATAATAAGTTGACAACAACTATATATTGTGCTAATCTTGAATTGAATTAAAATTTATGCAGGTTCAAGGTAAGAACAGGCAGAGTTTTTAATTTTTGTTCCGGCAAGACCGGAAGTTAAATTTGAAGTGCGAAGGCGCTTGGAAAAGGGCATAGTCTATAAGAAAGATACAAAAAGTGTAAGAACCTTTTTGTGTCTTTTTTTATTGCCCGTCATGCAAAACGAACCAGTAAGATCTGGTTTGTGACATTCAGAAAGGAGGAGCATGAATGAAAGCAACAAGGAGAATTTTTCAATCACACGAAAAAGAAATTCCACCTGACAGGAAACGATGCCACAGAAGGAGTGTATAGGAAGAACAAAGGAGGAAGAATATGCAGATCATAAAAGTAATGTGGGAAGGCATCAACGAACTGGATATTAGAACGTTAACAGAAATGAGTGAGGACGGTTATCTTTTTGAGATTGATGATGGAAGGATTCAAAAAATCCTGATGTTGACAGGAACTTCGAAATAAGAGACATCTAAGAAAGGAGCAGTATGTATTATTATGATGAATTCGGAAAGGAATTTGAAGATGAATTGAGTTTCCACGAGTATCTGGAAGAAATTGATGAGCGTGCCAAATGGATTCGTGTACCGTCAAGAAGTTTAAGCGTATTGACTGTTTCCGGACATGAAGTACTGATGCCGGATATAGAGAATGTTGACATGAAAGACCTGTTAGCTGATACCAAGAAACATTCCGGATTGCTGCTACAATTCCCGGAAGGGATGTATCCGCTTGGAAAAACGGCGGTCAGCACCCTGAAAGACCGGGCAAGAATCAAGGGAACGGCGCTTATGGATGTAAAAAAAACAGTACTGGCGGATATTCTCAATGAGTGTCTGCAGGTTTCAAAAGGGGAGGCGCTTCTTCGCATTTCAGAAGGAAAGGTAAGGGGAGTACTCTCTGGTGACGAGGCAGATTATGCAATTATTTCTATGCCGAAACTTTTTATGATTGCATCAGCGTACATTAGTGGCGATCACAATGCGGAATTCTCTTACGCTTATGCAGATCACAATATGGCGCAGATCACATGGAAGATTATCGACGAGAAGATGACAAAAGCTTATGCAGATTTGATGGCAGAACATGGGAAAACGCCGTTTGGAAAGTTTCAGACGTTTATCCGTATTGTGAGTTCTGATGTAGGGGCGTCGGGAGCAAATATCTTTTATTCTATTTTAGATGGAGATTATACCATTGTTTTGGGAGAAGCCTTGCGCACAAAGCATCGTCACAAACAGGGATTGGAGGAATTTACTGAAAATATGGAATCTATTTTCCAGTATTACAAACAGAAACTCAAAGATATCGGAAAACTGTGTGATATTCGTATCCGGTACCCGGTAAATACCCTGTCAGAAGTCATGAAGAAACAGAGTTTTGGAAAGAAACTGATTGCTGAGACTGTGGAACGGTTTAAGGTGAATTTTGGAGAACAGCCATGCAGCGCATACGAGATTTATTGTGGGCTTTGTGAAGCCCTCTTTTTTGCCAGAAAAAATGGGAGCAGTCCTTCCAGTCTCGTAAAGATGGAAGAGAAAATTGCACGATGTATGAATGTACGCTGGCATGACTGTGATATGCCAGGGGAACTTTCGTAATGAACAGGAACAAATCAAAAATGCTGCCTACCTGGGTAGTATCGGGTTCTTGTACCGGGAGCTTTTGGGCATGGCTTGAGGGAACTGAGACAAAAAGTACATGGGAGAATCTAGACTATACTGTAGTAAAAGTAGAGCAGGGAAACTTTTTCTACCTGTATCTTCAAAAAAGAACAGGAAAAAACCTTATACCTGGGAATGACCTGAATTTTGCAGGGTTGTTTTCCAAAAAGAATAGCAGTCTGTATGACGTGGATGAGAAATTGACAGCAATGCTCGGACTGCCAGAAGAAATGGGGTTTCCGAATAGAGCCGATATCAGAAAGGACGCAGAAAGATGTATCAGTCAAAAAGCGGAGGAAATGTTAAGTGCATCCTGGCAGGACTTTCTGTACCAATCTGGATGTGATACAAAGAGCCTGCTTCCAATGGTAAGGCGCAGTGAAATCAGAGAACGCGCAGAGCGTTATTACCTACAGAATGGAAGTCTTGCGGACATTCACTTCATACCACAAATTTCTCTGGAGGCTTCCTTTTCGGATGCTATATATTTATTGTTTTTAGAATATGGAGAACAGGCAGCAGAGAAGATTGCAAGGCAGTGGATCAAGCGAAATATACCGTATATTTCACAGCAGAGAATTTTGTATGGTTGTGTGCGGGACGAATTCCGGGAAATCTTGGACACGCCAAATGACCGGATTCATAAAATCAAACATTTGATACAAGCGCTGAATGAAACCCGTCACAAGGCAGTACAGGTAATTCTTTGCCGTAAAAAGAAAGTTATTCAAGTGAATATGTCGGTAGAGGAGCTTTGTAACCCTAAAGGGTATTATTCCATCCGAGGGTGTTCCCAAAAGGATAGAGCGACATTGGAGCGAATGTTTGGGAAAACGGCTGAGTTTCGGATTGAAGACATACAGAGTGTGTCATATGGTGGAATAGTTCTTTATGAAAACGTCGCAAGCAGGAATGCGGCATAAACAATAGAAATAGGAGGAAACGAATCAATGAAAAATTATCAATACTTGAATCTGGAACAGAAAATGTTAAGAATCAGACGAAAAATGCCGACTCTTTTAAAAAGATTTTACAATGATGAGGCTGATTATGATTTTGCTACGCTGGATGATATTTATGAAGCCATGACACCGGCATTAAATAAATATGGAGTTAATTTCGATATTGTGCGGGAAATCCCGACACAGTATGATGAGTCAGGGCATCAGACCTATCTGGTACTGGATAAAGATGATTACTGGAGATATGAGGCAGATGTAGAACTTTGCTGGACAAATGCAGACCGGCCGGAAGAATGCAGGCATGTGACGATCCATATCACCGGAACAAATGAGATCCCAGATAAGGCGCATGGAACGGCATTGACTTATGGCCTGAAATATTATTTCCGCAATAAATTCTGTATCCGTCAGGTGGGAAGTGAGCAGGAAGATCCGGATTATGCTGAGCATGATGGAAAGCAGAGTTCCAACACGAAAAATAATCCGACAAGGCAGGTACATGGAAAAGAAAAAGCAGTAGAGAAGAGTACTAAGCGGGCAGAAGGTAAGCAAACTTCCAGCGGAGAAGGGAAAAAGTCAGTTGTTTCTTCTAAAAAAGGTCAGAAACTGAAACCGCTGTTAGGTAATACACCGATTGTCAAAGACTACGAACAGTTGGAATTGAAATCAGATGCAGAATCATGCCCACAGGAAAAAGCAGAAAAGTATTCGGAAAATAAACCGAGTTTTGATGGAAAAGATGAAACGATCAAACCGAAAATGGAAGAAAAACCGGAATCAGAAGAAGCATCATCGGTAGAAAAAGCGGAAAATACGGATGGATTCATCCCGGTAAATGCAGAAGAAGTTCCATTTGAAGAAGATGCTGATTTTATGGAAGAACTTCAGGAGGAACTGGAAGATGACGCATCGGATTCGGAAGTAGAAGCAGCGAAGAAATTCGTGTGTGACTTTGGCGTGTTCAAAGGAAAAACGATGGAACAGGTTCTGGAATCCGGAGTGAAAGGCACAGAAACCATGAAATGGATCGTAAATAAGTATAAGGGTCCGAATAAAGAGTTAGTAAAAGCGGCAAAAACACTTCTGGATTATCAAAGTGAATCGGAAGAGCTTAGGGCTGCATAACAGTTGCATGAACATGGTTCCTTTGTAGGGACCATGTTCTTTTGGGGAAAAGAATATGACACCATTTACAATTACAGATGTAGGAACGATTTTAGGAATTGAGAGACTTCCTGGTGGTGATGAGGCTTCGTATAATGTGGTCTGTCCGTTTTGCGGAGACAGAAGGGGAAAATGCAATTTTGTCGTATATAAAGAAGGTGAAATGGCGAATATCTATCATTGTTTTCATTGTGATGCGGCGGGAAATATGCTGACGTTATATGCGGATTTGACTGGATTATATGGGACAGAACGTTATAAAGAAGCATACCATGAGATCCAAAGGACACTGCATTTTGGTGTACGAGAACAGATTGCAAAGAAACTGGAAATCCATCGTCAGAAAAAGAAGCAGAAAGAATCCCTGGCAAAACCTGCAGATTATGAGAGGCGAGATCGTACGTATCGGGAACTTATAACTTTGTTGCGATTGCTGCCACGACATAAGCAGGATTTATTGAAGAGGGGACTTACCCAACAGGAAATTGCAAATATGGAAAATGCGGGTTATAAAAGCACCAGTCCTGAAGAATCTGTTGCGATAGCGAGAAAACTGATCAAACGGGGATGTAGACTGGAAGGAGTACCGGGGTTCTTCGTGAATTATCAAGGAGATTGGGAAATTGCATTTTATGAAAAGAATCAAGGGTACCTTTGTCCGGTGTGGACCGATGAAGGATTACTTGTTGCATTTCAGATTCGTTTGGATAATCCCTTTCAGAAACGGAAATATGTATGGCTCAGCAGCGCTAAGATGGAAAAAGGTTGTTCCCCCGGAAGTCCGGTAAGCCTTTCCGGTACTTTGAAATCTCCTGTAGTTTATGTGACAGAGGGTGTTTTAAAAGCCGAAGCAGCTTCTCAGAGAACCGGGCAGCCATATCTTGGAAATCCAGGCGTATCCAATTACAAGGAACTGGAATTGTCACTGAACCGATTAAAAGAACAAGGAGTAAAAGTGGTCATTGAAGCAAATGATATGGATAAATGTATGCGGTTAGACTGTGACCATGCTTACAAAGAAATTTGTGAAAAATGTAAAGGCAGTAATGGAGAATGTCCGAAAAAGAGGGAAAAACGAAATCATATTCGGAAGGGCTGCCTGAAACTCTATGAGATTTGTGAAAAGCTGGATTTAATCTGTAAGCGTGCGGTTTGGGATACGGATGACGAAGGTTACTGGCAGGAAAATTACAAAGGCATTGATGACTGGGAATTACGGGAATTATGAGTAAAGTTAGGTATAGGCTTTTGTGCGGATCTTTGTTATAATATAACCAACAGAGAAGGAGTGTGAATAACATGGGTGAAGAAAAAAAACGCCTTCCGGTGGGATTGGAAAATTTTGAGCAGATTATTAACGATAACTATTATTATGTGGATAAGACGGGGCTGATTTCAGAACTGATCCGTAACGGTGGAATGGTAAATCTTTTTACCAGACCAAGACGTTTCGGGAAAACCTTAAATATGAGTATGCTGGAACACTTTTTTTCCATAGAGAGAGACCAGAGTATCTATGATGGATTGGAAATTTCAAAAGATACAAAACTGTGTGAAGAGTATATGGGGAAATATCCGGTTATTTCAATTTCCCTGAAAGGAATCAATGCAGCCACTTATGAGGATGCATTTGATTTTGCGGTTCGAATCATGAAAAAAGTAGCCCGTAATGTTCAGTTTCTTTTGGGGAGTGACGCCTTAAGTGATTATGACAAGTTAGAATATAAGGAACTTTTGAATAATAATATGAGTGAGGCTGCATTTTGTGGTGGATTGAAAATATTATCGGAATTATTGGAGAAACATTACGGAACAAAAGTAGTTCTTTTGATTGATGAGTATGATGTTCCATTAGCAAAAGCATTTGAAAACGGGTATTATGATCAGATGATCTTTTTAATCCGTAGTTTATTGGAACAGGCATTGAAAACGAATGACAGCCTGAAATTTGCAGTGATGACAGGATGCATGCGTATTTCAAAAGAAAGTATCTTTACGGGACTTAATAACCTGAAAGTATTGTCCATTACAGATGAACGGTATGATGAATATTTCGGTTTTACAGATACGGAAGTAAGAGAAATGCTGAAGTATTATGAAATCGAGGATCATTATGAAGAAGTAAAGAACTGGTATGACGGGTATCAGTTTGGCGGCGTAGAAGTGTACTGCCCCTGGGATGTATTGAATTACTGTGATAAATTAAAAGACCATGCGGATTCTTTTCCGGAAAATTATTGGATCAACACCAGCAGTAATGATGCCGTCAAGAAATTCATTCAAATGTCCGGTAATTTTAAAACCAAGCGTGAGATTGAAACTTTGCTCGCCGGAGAGGAAATTATAAAAGAGATTCATCAGGAGCTTGTCTATCCGGAAATGTATCAGTCGGTAGAGAACGTCTGGAGCCTGTTGTTTATGACGGGATATTTGACACAGCGTGGAAGAGTTGATGCAAAACGGTATAAACTTGCGATACCGAATCTGGAAATCCGGGATATTTTTGAAACACAGATCATGGAATACTTTAAAGAGAGCGTTGCAAAGGACGGCGATACATTAAACCGATTCTGTGATGCCCTGAAAAACGGTGAGGAAACGAAGGTAGGAGAAATTTTTGAAAGCTACCTGAAAAAGACCATCAGTATCCGGGATACGTTTGTGAGAAAAGCAAGCAAGGAGAACTTTTATCATGGGATACTGCTTGGAATCCTGGGCGTGAAGGAAGAATGGTACGTATCGTCCAATCAGGAAAGCGGCGAAGGATACAGCGATATCCTCGTTGAAACCGAAAACAGTGAAACGGTTATCCTTATCGAAGTCAAGTACGCCAATGACGGAAATCTTGATCAGGCTTGTGAACGGGCACTACAGCAGATAGAGGAAAAGAAATATGATGAAGAACTCCGGGAGAACGGAGTGGATAAAATTTTAAAATATGGGATTGCGTGTTATATGAAACGATGCAAAGTAAAACTGGCAGATTCATGATACGTCCCCAAAACAATCAGGTGATAAAAAAGCGGAACTGTAAGAGTGCAGTTCCGTTTTTTTATGGCCTGATTTATGAGCCAGAGGAAAGGAGATGAAGCATATGCACATACGGGAACGCCCTACATAAGATTCGGGAAAATAAGAAAACACAATCACACTCAAAAATCAACAGGAAAGGAGCGTTGCAATTGAAACATAGAAAACACAGATGGCTGGCGGGAACGCTGGCTTTTCTTTTATCCTGTTCTGCACTTATTCCGTCTGGGAATGCCGTATTTGCGGCATCAAAAGGCAGAGTAGCAGAATCGGAGACAAATGTAATAAAGGAGGAAAAAGGCGATGAGAATGAGAAACAGACCACCGCCGAAACTTTGACGATTGAGCAGGGGGAATCATTTGAAATCGAAAAAGATTTTACGGGGCTTGCCTTGAAAAAAGGTGAAAAAGCTGTATTCATGGATGTTGTCAGCGAAGATGGACAGGGATTTTTTGCAGACCGCCCTGGTACATACCTTGCAACTTATCTGGTTACACCGGAAAAAGGAGCGTGTTATGAACTGACAAGAAAAATTGTAGTCAGACCTCGTGAACCAGAGAATAAAAGAGCAGACCGTAATCAGAAAAGTTCAAAAGGGGATACAGAGGAAAGTGACCCTGACCCGGAACCTGTACTGACAGAAGCGCCGGAAGTGCCGGAGAATGCGGAGAACTTAAAGCTGGATGTATCTGCGGAGAATGCCTCTTTTTTATCGGTAGTACCAGAAACCATGACAGAAAACCGATCTGTCAATGTGAATCTGGTCGTAGGAGAAAGACTTCCGTATCCATCTAATTTAGGAAACTATTCCACCACTTATTTTACGGTGAATGGGCATGTGGCATATTGTCTGGAGTCTGCAAAATCTTCGCCACCGTCCAGTGATTATGTGGCAAATATCTTTGAAAGTAACCTGGCTTTGCAGAAAGTTCTTTATTATGGATACGGAGGACCTGGAGATATTACTGGCAGTTATATGCCGAGTTTTGACTGGAAATTGAAATATATCTTTACACATATTGCAGCTTCTTATGCGTATTGCGGTACAGATGGATTTTACGGGTGTACTTTTGAAAGCGTCAAGGCTTCAGGATTATGGGATTACATTCAGTATCTAAATGGTTTGGAAGCACCACCTAAAGCAGCCATTGATCTTACCCCAACTTCGACAAAAGCATACGAAAGCAATGGAGTGCAGCGAACAGAAGAATTTCGGCTGCAGGGAGATCATCGGAATTATATTACATTGAATCTGCCGGAAAATGTAACGTATCATAGTGGTGGCAGCACGAAAAATGGAAATGTAAAAATTCCCGGCGGTACAAATTTCTATTTCAGTGCACCGATGACTGTGACCGGAACATGGAACTCCGGTTCCTTAGCAGGAAAAATGGGAACCCAATGGAAAACTCTTGTGGTCTCTACAGGCGGTTCTACTCAGGATATTGGATATGGCACATTCTTTGAAGAAGAAAGCGATTCGGTGAGTTTTGAAGTAAAATGGATGGATTATGCAAAAGTCAAGGTTATGAAAAAGGATAATGTGACAAATGTAAATCTTGCAGGTGCAGTTTTTGGAATTTACAGCGACAAAGAATGCACCAAGCTGATTACTGAAATGCCGGCAACAAATGAAAAAGGAGAAACGCAGGTAGAAATTCCTAAGACACAGGAAACGGTATATCTCAAAGAAATATCCGTTCCCAATGGATATAAGCTGAATACGGAGGCTTTCAATGTGAAGCTGCAGGCAGGGAAAACACAGAGCCTGACTATCTCAAATGAGGAACAGAAGGGGAAAATCACAATTCGAAAAAGCGGAGAGGTTCTTTCTTCTGTATCCGGACAGGAAGGAAATCTTAAATTTGAATATCAGTCGGTTCCGTTTGGAGAGGCAAGTTATTCTATTTATGCGGCAGAAAAAATTGTAAGTCAGGATCAGAAGACACCTATTTATGAATCCGGTGAATTGATAGATCAGTTGACAACAAAAGCAGACGGAAGCATTACCAGTAAAGAACTGCATTTAGGAAAGTATAAGATTGTGGAGCAGAAGGCGCCGGCAGACCTAACTATCGGAAAGACAGAGGCAGAACGCACACAGTATGTGACTCTTTCTTATGCCGGGCAGACGGTGGAATTGGTACAGGAGGAGACAACTTATATCAATGACAGACCAAAGGTAAAGGTCCAGGCAGTAAAGAAATCGGAAAATGACAAAGAGACTTTAGAGGGTGCTGTATTCGGTCTGTATGCAGGTGAAGACATTATCAATGCAGAAGGAAAAGTAGTGGTAAAAAAGGATACCCTGATTGAGAAGGTCACTTCTGATAAAGAGGGAGCTGCGGCTTTTCATTCAGATATTCCTATCAATTTCCGCTATTATTTGAAAGAGATTCAGGCACCGGAATCTTATTATATGAGTTCTGACCGGTATGACTTCCTGTTTGAGTATGAGAATGATAAAACTTATACATATGAATTTTCGCATACGTTTTCCAATAAAGAGGTTCGAGGGGAAATCCATGTGTTTAAGATTGATAAAGATGCGGAAGAATATATCAGCCAGGGAGATGCAGACTTAGATGGTGCAGTTTACGGGCTCTATGCAGCAGAGGATATCAAACATCCGAATGGGAAGTCAGAAGACGTCCATAAAAAAGATGATCTGGTTGCGCAGGGCGTGATCAAAGATGGAAAAGTTGATTTTACGAATCTGTATCTGGGAAATTATTATGTAAAAGAAATCTCACCTGGAGAGGGCTATCTTTTGGATGAAACTGCCTATCCAGTGGAAGTTGGTTATGAAGGACAGGATGTTGCAATCGTGCATCGGAATGTGACAGTGAAAGAAACGGTAAAAAAACAGGCATTTGAACTGATCAAGATTTCAGAGGATGGAAACCAGACAGAAACAGAGCTTTTGAAAGGTGCTGGATTTAAAGTATTTCTGATCCAGAATCTGAAAGGTGTAAAAGATGGAAGTCTGAAACCATCGGAAGGAAATGCTTTCAAAGCAGAGGATTTTATCGGCTATGACTATTCAGAAGATGAAACGGCACATTATTACGAGAATGGTAAGAAAGTTTCGGTGGAAGAACTGTTTACAGACAAGAAAGGATTTGTACGTTCTCCAGAACTTCCATATGGAAAATATGTGGTTTTTGAATCTACAACTCCAAAAAATCTCCAGACCATCAATCCATTCCTTGTAACCATTACCGAAGATAGCAGGGAACCGCAGCCATGGCGTGTGTTTGATGATAGACCGATCCAGTTTTTCCTTAAGATTATCAAGGAAGATGCACAGACACATCTTCTAGTATTAAATAATCACGCACAATATAAAATCTATGATGTGAAAAAGAAAGAATATGTGACAATGAAGGTGCGCTATCCGGAAGAAAAGGAACTGGATGTATTTGAAACGAATGACGAAGGTTATCTTATGACACCAGAGCAGTTAAAGATGGGAACTTACCGCATAGAAGAAGTAAAAGCTCCTGATTTATATGTACAGCCAGGGTATGAAATGGCGTTGAAAGACGGAGAGAGCAATATTCCATTAAACCAGTTGTCACAGACAGGCGCTTATGAAGATGCAAAACGCGATTTCATTACGATCACTGTGAATTCCGAAACAGCTTATGAAGTAGAGGAAGAAACCGGAAAATATATTGTCGTAGTACGCCAGCAAAACGATGAAGCGGTAGGAAGTCTGACAATCAAGAAAACAGGGGAAGATCTTGTGGGTGCTAAGAATGTGGAAGATTCCCTTCTTACAAAAATGAAAAATGGCATAGCAGGCACAATAAATTCTATCAGTGAATTTTTCGGCAAAGAGGAAGTCATAGAAGAAGACAGCGGTTATATGTTCCAATATGAGAAGAAGGGAGCAGAAGGTATAACCTTTGAAGTTTATGCAAAAGAAACGATTTATACACCAGATGGACAGAAAGATGAAGCAGGTAACCGTAAAGTGTTGTATGAAAAAGATGGACTTGTTGCAAAACTTGTGACCGGAAAAGAGGGAACTGTATCACTTCACAATCTGCCGGTTGGTTCCTATTATCTGAAGGAAACAGATGTTGGAAATCATCATTTTGTTCTGGATCCTGAAGCAAAAGAATTTGAAATTAAGTATCAGGGACAGGAAGTAGCGGTAGATTATGTTTCTATGGAACTTGAAAATAAGCGCCAGAAGATAGAGCTTGTTCTTACGAAATTATCCAAAGAAACAAAAGAGCCTGTACAGGGAGCAGTATTTGGACTGTATGCGGAGGAAGATATTGTTGATCTTGCAGATAATGTACTTATAGAATCGGGTACTCTGATTGCAAAAACAGAGTCCGCAGAAGACGGAAGCATCCGCTTTGACGTTGACCTTCCACATGGAAAATATCTGGTAAAAGAACTGGCGGCAGCCCCGGGATATCTGAAAACAGAAGATACATGGTCCTTTGATGCAACCTATCAGAATCCAGAACTGGAGGTTATCACGCTTACAAAAGAGATTGAAAATCAGCCGACAGTAGTAGAAATTACGAAAACTGACATCACAGATGAAAAGGAAGTGGAAGGGGCAAAACTTCAAATCCTTAATAAGGACGGGGACATAGTGGAAGAATGGGTTTCCACAAAAGAACCGCATAAAGTGTATGCGTTAGAACCGGGCGAATACATCCTGCATGAAGAGGCAGCCCCGGAAGGATATCTTGTTGTATCAGATGTTCCTTTTGTTGTAGAAGAAACAGGAGAAATCCAGAAAGTAGAGATGAAAGATGAACGTCCATCCGGTCAGCTCCTGGTTCAGAAGACAGATGCGGAAAATAAGGCTCCGCTTGCAAGTGTAGAATTTGAACTTCGCAATAAAGCTACTGGTGAAGTAGTTGGAACACTGGTGACCGGCGAGGATGGAACTGCAAAGAGTGAAGAACTGCCGATTGCAGTTTATGAAGAGGGCAAATATGTAGAACCGATTGTATATGTTCTTGTGGAAACGAAACCGTTAGAAGGCTATGAAGCAAACACAGAGGAGGTGGAAGTGGTATTCGATTATCAGGATGATGAGACAAAACTCATTGAGGTGACAAAAGAAATTGAAAATACCAGAAAGCCTGGAACACCTCCGCCGGATGCGCCAAAAACCGGTGATCATACAAAGATATGGATTCCGGTGATTATTATGGCAGCAGCGATACTTGGCATTGTGGTTATAGTAATCCGTATCCGCAGAAGGAGAAGATAAACGATAATGCTGAAAAAATGTAACATGTAACGATGGAGATTGTCACTTTAAAATTGTGGGTGGCAATCTCTTTTTTTTATTGGAGGAAAAGAGATGCGTCATATAGGAGAAAAGATGATTTTACTGCTCTGTATTGCAGTCTTTGGAATTGCAGCTGTAAAACTGATAGATATAGGGAAAGAATATTATGATGGACAGAAAGAATATAAAGAACTGAAGGCGTACATAAAAGAAGTTCCTGTATGTCAGCCGGAAAAAATGACAGGAGATGAACCGGAAAAGGAAACAGGGAAGGAAATTGATTTTGAAGGACTTCGTAAAATCAATGAGGATCTAGTTGCCTGGATACAGATTCCAGGGATTGGGGTGGATTATCCTGTGGTACAGGGAGAAGATAACGAGTATTACCTGTATCACACTTTTCAAAAAGAAAACAATAAGGCAGGAAGTATCTTTCTGGATTATAGAAACCATGATGATTTTACAGATCGGCGCGTGATCTTATACGGTCATAATATGAAAGACGGCAGCATGTTCAGTAATCTGAAGCAGTATCAGGATTCTGTGTTCCGGAAGAACTCAGATTCTGCATATCTGTATCTACCTGAAAAAACCTTGCATTTGGAGATAACAGCGTGTGAAAAAGTGTCCATGCGGGATGATATATATGCTTTGGAAGACGATGTGTCTTGCGACTGGCCAGAGGAAATCATATTGTCTACCTGTAGTTCTTCTTCAGATATGAGATTGATTTTAAGATGCAAAGTAACAAAGATACAGCATTTAACGAATATAAAATAGGAATAGCTTTTTAGATAAGGCTATGTTTAAAGAGAATATCTTTCAATGTTCAAATGTTATAATCCCAAATAAGAGCAAATACTTTTCATTTTCATAATAGAATTTTCTTCCTTACGCCTGTTACAGTATCAGGGCAAGGTCTGCAGAAAGGGGACATCACTTTTTTACTGTCGTTCCTTGATTATTCACCAGTAAAGCCAAAGAGCCAGTCAACGGTGGACATACTTTGCTTACCGTTGACTGGCTCGGCTGGGTTTGCTATTTATCAATTCTTCGTAACAGAATACTACACATAACAGTAGCTAAAACAAAAATCAAGAGCAGTGGCAAAAGGCTTTCAAACTTAAAAACATTTTCTGTCATTAGTTTATATCCCCATGTAGCTGGAAATAGTTTTCCTATTGTTTCAAACGCTTTCGGAAGCAGTTCCATCGGAAACATAATTCCAGAAAGCATGATTGACGGTAAAAAAACAATAATAGAAAACATAGAGGTTTTTGCTTGGTCTTTTACTGCCAGACCGATTATACTGGCAATACTAAGTGATACTGCAATAAAAATAGCAAGACTGATGAAGTACATACTCGGATTTTCTGGTATTTCAGCATTGAAGACCAGTGGCGCAGCAATATATAAAATAATGCTCATAATGAACAAATGAATATACGCTGAAATGTTGGTTAGGGCAAGACCGAGATATAATGGAACACCATTTGCTTTATAGACCTTTTTTATATCACTGCTATAAATTTCAACAAGAGATGGGGGCAGACCAACCAATGATCCCATTGTTACACCAAATACAGTCATTGACTGAATAAGCGTATATCTCGCTTCTGGCATAACTGACGTAAATATGCCGCCCATGATTGCAAAGAATAGAAGCGGAACGATATAGCAGGTTATCAGTAATGTTTTGCTCCGTATATCTAATTTCCATTGTAAGGAAATTCCATATAGAAATGTTCCCATTGTTACGCCCCCTTTGCAATTTTTATAAAGTGTTGTTCCAGTGAACCGCGGTCTATCTGAATATCTACTATGGTTTCTCCTTTTTCTTTATACTGCATAAGCAATGCAAGTAAAGAATCCCCGATATTTTCAGATTCATATTTTTTCATTCCGTTTTCAGTTTGGATGGTGATATTATAATGTTTTCCGATTGTTTTACCTAACTGTTCGACAGTCCCAATAAAGGCAATTTTGCCGCCAGAAAGAATAGCAATCCGGTCACATAAATTTTCCACTTCCGTCATGTCGTGGCTTGCTAATATAATTGTTTTTCCGATTGCTTTTAACTGGCGGATTTGCTCATGTAAGGATAAGCGCCCTTCAACATCAAGTCCTGCGGTTGGCTCATCAAGAAACAGAATATCTGGATTTCGTGTTAAAGCAAGTGCTAAATGAAGCCGCCGTTTTTGTCCTGTTGATAATTGATAATATTGTTTTTTTGCAAATTCATAAATACCGAGAGCCTCAAGTGTTTCTTTATCAAGAGATGTCTTATTCCATTTAGCAAACAGCTTGACAGCCTCCAGTGGTTTAATATGTTCCGGTAAAGAAGCTGACTGTAATTGAATACCCATGATTCCATTTATTGTAATGCTTCCGCTGTCATATTTTCGTAAACCCTCAATACATTCAAGCGATGTGGTTTTTCCTGCGCCATTTACGCCGAGCAGAGCAAAAATTTCTCCTTGTTGTACGCAGAAATCTAAACCATTCAGCACAACGTGAGTTCCATAACTCTTGGATAAATTGCTGATTTTTATAGCTTCATTCATTCTGTTTCCTCCTGAAATGGGTCAACGCCTAAATGTGAAAAATAGAAATCCAATGCCTGCCCAATATATATGTTGGCAAATTCCTGCTTTTCTTTCCATTCATGGTCTGTATTTTGAAATTGCCCTAATTCAATAAGTTTGGGAAGCATACTCATATCTCCACCCGTAAAATCTGTTATCATATCCCAATAGGCTTTTGCAAAAGTTTGTCCCTCATCACTGTCTGCGGGAACACCTGCATTTTGAAGCCTTATTGCTTCGTCTTGAAGCTGCATGAAAGTGTTCATAAAAACCAGTCCGCTATCTTTATCAAAACGGCTGCGAATATGGTCAAGCGTTTGGTCGTCAAAATGTTTAATCAACCAATAGAAATCATTTTTCATCTGCAAATTAACAATAATATCCGCATATTTTTTGAAATCAACTGATTGCATTTGAAGGACTTCTTCCCGCAACAATTCCAATTCCCTTAACGATTCAGACAGACTTTCTATTTTTTGCTTGACAGCAGCTGCTTGTTCCATTAGGACATCAGCAATTTCATCTGGCGTATCAAGTGGAATCAGTCGGTTTTTTATGTCGCCCAAAGAAAATCCTAAATGTTTGAGGGATAAAATCTGATGAAGCTTTACTATGTCTTTATCTGTATATAACCTACGTCCCCCTTCACTTACGGAAGATGGGGAAAGCAAGCCCTCTCTATCGTAATGTTGTAATGTTCGTACAGTAGTGTTCATTTTTTTTGCGACTTCGCCAACAGTCATATAACCTTGTGGTATAGCTTTATGTTTATTCATATAACACCTCCTGCTTTATAGTATATCTTATTACGCTACGTCACAAGCAAGTGTTTTTGCAAAGATTTAATAAAAAATACGGAAGAGAGGGGTGCTGTTTATCAAATGATAGTGGCTCTAATACGGTGTCCTTTGTTCCAAATCATTCTCATAAATCAATCACTCTTTTCTGGGTATGAAAAAAGCAGTCAATCCTAAGACTAACTACTTTAAAAAAGAAATACTAACAATAGAAACCATAATAAAATATGAATATAACAAGTATCATAATAAATGGAGCAATTATCAACAACCAATATGAAATATGTTTTTTCTTTTCAGCTTCATATTGTATATTTTGAAATCCATTCTCTGATAATTCTTTATTTAACATTTGCATATCGATATTTTTACTTGAATAACTATCTACATTATCTATCGTTTCAATTTGATCTTTCAATAAATAATCTGTTGTAACATTAAAGTAATTACTCAATGCAATTATCTTATCCATGTCTGGAACACTCTGAGAACTTTCCCATTTAGAAACAGATTGACGAGATACATTTAAGGCATTAGCTAAAGTTTCTTGAGAAATTCCTTTCTTTTTTCTTTGTAATAGTATTTTCTCTGATATATTCATGTAAATTGCCCCTTTCTTTTATTTAGCTATATTCTACCAAACAGTATAGTTGCAATTCTACATATTGCACATGGTAATTTGTCAACTAATGGTTGCAAAAGCTTTTTTTGAAGATATTTGTGCCTTGTATTCGAATTATATCATTACCATATATCCACTACAATGAAAATTTAGTCAGTAAACCTATTTTTTCGCCTGTCTCTGCGGTGTAGGGTTCTGTGGATTGCCTGCGTTCTGGTTGCCTTTATTCTTCAACACAATATCCTCTGCCTTAACATACCAGTCCACGTCTGCACCCCTATCAAAAGAGTGAAAAGTGTAGTGTTTCTTCCGATGTTGAGAATAAAGATAACATTTCTAAGATCAATGTTGGTGATACGGTTAAAGTAACAAGGGTGCTACATCTGAGAAGTGATGAGGATACTTCTCAAATGTAACACCCAAAAGTTTTCTAATTCGTTAGAAGAAGAGGGTAATTTGAAAAATTAGTTTGAAAAATTATGGACTGTTCCTTTTGGAAAAGTAAGTGTTAGTTTTGTATATTCCTTTTCTTCTGACGCAATATTTAGTTTTAATCCTAAGCGGTTACATAGCTTTTTTGATAGATAGAGTCCCATACCCGTTGCATTTGTTTTGGTTCTGTTTGAACCGGTAAAGCCTTTTTCAAATACTCTGGATAGGTCAGATTCCTTTATTCCACAGCCGTTATCTTCAATCACAAGCAGTATATTTGTACCGTTATCCTGACTGTAGATGGTTAGTCTGTTTTCTTGCTTGTCAAAATACTTAATTGAATTTTGCACGATTTGAGACAGAATGAACATCAGCCATTTTTCATCCGTATAAATAATATGGTCTATATCATGGATACTGATGATCGCCTTATTTTCCATAAGGGAACGACGGAATTTCAAAATTACATAATGTATTACGTCTTCTAAATGCAGCTGTTTGATAAAAAAATCTTTTTCTGTATTTCCGCTTCGCGCATAATAGAGCATTTGTTCCACTAATTGAAAGATCTTGTCAGTTTCCTTTTTGAGTGTATAATTTTTCGTGTTGTCAAAGGTCAGTGATAAAGCTCCTATAGGAATCTTGATTTCATGGGCGAAACATTCTACATATTCTTGATATTCTTGTTTTTCTTCTGTAATTTTACTGATTTCATCATTCATGGATTTACATGCTTTTTTCAGTGCATAATAATAAGCTTTATTTTGAAATCCTTTTGGTTTGGGTAAAACATCTGCAATATAATATGTTTCTTCTAGTCCGTCAGTTAAGTTTATAATATGTTGTGAAGCCTTGCGGTTCTTTCGGTACAAGTACCATTGAAAGAGTCCTTGCATGCTGATGAAAAGAATTGCAAGCATCACAACAAATCTAATATCTACATCATAGAAGAGTAAAAGAAGCACGACAAAAGCAAGAAAGAAAAGCTGAAACAATATCTCTGTTATTTTTTCTTCGAATATAAATGTAAAAAAGTTCACAGTTTCCAACCCTTTCCCCGGATATTTTCCAATAGGTGAACAATACCGATTTCTTTCATTTTCTTTTTTAGACGTGTCATATTAACCAATAATATATTTTCATCCAAATAATATTTATCGTTCCACAGTTTGTCCAATAATTCCTCTTTACTAATGATTTTATCTTCGTTCATAAAGAAGTAGTATAAAATACGAAATTCATTTCTTGTCAGTTCTATACTTTTCTCTTGATATTTTAAGATGGATAAATGTAAATCAAGGGTACAATCCTTTTTTACAAGCTCACGAAAATTATTTGGATTTGATAATTGTAATGCTCGCTTGATCTTCTCCAGAAGAATTAGTGTATCATACGGCTTTGTGATAAAATCAATTCCACCTGCCTGGATACTTTTTAATTCGTCAGCATTTGTATCTCTGCTTGTTACAAAAATAATTGGTATGGGCATAATCTGCTTGATCTTTTTGCATACTTCATATCCATTTTCATAGGGTAGGTTAATATCAAGCAGAACCAATTGGGCAGAATACTGCTTTAATTCCTCAGTCAGATTTTCAAAGTCAGTTAATAAGACTGTTTCATATCCTTGTGTGTGCAATAATTTAGAAAGCTCCAGACGAGTGATTTCATCATCTTCAATAATTGCGATTCGCATTTTAACACCCCCTAGACTTATTATTATAATGAAAATACGTTGGGAGAGCCAGAAAAATCTAACTCTCCTCACTAATATTTCTCTTGAAGCCTATATAAGTTGCAATCCAGTAAATTCCATAGATCAGGAAGAAAACTGCTAAATTAGCTACGAAATAGAACAAATACATGAAATTGCTTTCTAAAAGAGCTTGAAAGATATTATTCATTGAAGCTAACATAACGAAGCTGGAAATAACAGAGAAAACTACCGGGATGCCAAATAATACGAATAATTGTTTTCTGATTGTTTTAAATAATGACGTATCATTTACACCTAATTTCTGCAACGTTTGATAACGATATTTATATTTTGTAGCATCACTCAATGATTGAATGGCAAGAATTGTACCAACCGCGGATACCAGAATAAAAGCAATATATAAGCAGATACTAGCCATCATTGCAGTCATAGCGTTTTGCTCTTCTATTACAGTACCTCTTACTTTCACTCTATAATATTCAACATTTTCTTCACCATCTTCCGTTATATTTCCCAGTAAATGTGCTAATTTTTTTTCTATTTTTTTCTCTAACTGTGGTGTCGTTTCTTCTTTCGTGTCAATGATTAAATGCTGTTCAGATATCTCTAAATTTTGAACATATTCATCGGGAACGATTACAACGAATCTTCCCATTGTAGTCATTGTAGACCAGAAAGATTGTGTTTCGAATCCTTTTAAATGTAAGTCTTTTCCAGCAAATTGAATGGTTTGTATCGCCTCATTACCTTCAATCTTATGAACCAATTGATTGCGCGTTACAATACAATATTCATCATCCTTTAATTCCATGGTATCCATATTGCGTAATTTCAGCAATTTATTGTAATCACTCAATTTCATTACCGGATCATGTTCATAGAATTCTGGATTATAATAATCCTGTATCTGATGCTGAGGTTCTTTATAGATAGGATATTCAATGGTTTCCTTGATTGTATAATCTTCATCAACAACTTGGATATATTCATTGAAATCTTCAAAAGGTTGTTCAAAATCAACTACGTCTACATCATAAGGAGCATTTTCTTCAATGCTTGATCGATAGACGCCTTTATTGATACTGGAAAAATTCAAACACAGTAAAGAAAGTAATATTAACATCGAAAGCGTTCCAAATGTAAAACTCATTGTTCTTGCCTTAGATGCAAAGGTTCTTATGACAAAGAGATTATCTTTTTTATATTTTACTTTTTTACTTTTTAGTAAAATGGCTAACATGATGTCTGCAAAAGTTGCTGAAATCCCATAGATACTGATGATAAGCATAGCAACAGCAGTTATTAAATAGGTAAGCGTTTCCTGTTGACCGAATGTATCTACATTACAACGTGAGTGCCAAAGAAGAAGAGAAGCAATACCTAGAATAACACTTAAAACAAAGATAATATTTCGTTTTTTATTGCTACGGAACATTTTCTTTTCATTCTGCTTATCAAAATAAAGAAAATCGTGTACTGTCATTTTGTTTATTTTTCTTAAAAGATTAAGTAAAACCAAAAGATAAATCACTAAGAAGTAAATTGCCAGTAGCCCTATAGAAACAGGATCCAAAGAGATAAAAAGCACTTTTGGAATGTCTAACAGTTTCACAATTATCAAGGATACAAACTGACTAAACAAAAAGCCGATAGGGATAGATAGGGCAAGCGCCACAAAACCTATTAGTATGTTTTCTATTACAAGCAACCGGGCTACTTTCTTCTTCTTGATTCCAAGGAGCATATATGTTCCAAACTCCTTGCTGCGCTTTTCAAACATGAATTTTGTCGTATAGTTGATTAAAAAGCATACAACAAATATAATGATAATGTTCACAAACGTCAAAACGTTTTTAAAAGTGCCCATACTGGACGATAGCTTTACAACTTCGTCAGAACCTGCCACCAAATTATATGCAAGTATCAGTGAGAATGAAATAGTGATGGTTATCAGATAAATAAAATAATCTTTCACATTTCTTTTTGTATTTCTAACCGCTAATTTACCTAACATTTCCCACTTCACCTCCGAGCAAGGTTAATATATCCAGTATTTCATTGAAGAAATCTTTTCTGCTTTTTTCTCCTCTGAAAATCTCATTGAATATTTTGCCATCTTTCAAAAACAAAATACGATTACAAAAAGACGCACTAAACGGGTCATGGGTAACCATTAAAATCGTTGCCTGCATTTTCTTATTGATGTCAGACATAGTTTCCAATAACAATCTGGAAGATTTTGAATCCAGAGCTCCCGTTGGTTCATCGGCTAAAATTAGTTTTGGTTTATTGATCAAAGCCCTTGCACAAGCACAACGCTGTTTTTGCCCACCGGAAACTTCATACGGGAATTTTGATAAAATCTCTCGAATCCCCAATTTGTCCGCAATGGCATGAACTCTTTTCCTAATACCAGCAGGATCCTGTTTGTTAATAATCAATGACAAAGATATGTTTTCTTCAATCGTCAAGGTATCTAAAAGGTTGAAATCCTGAAAAATAAATCCCAGATTTTCACGCCTGAAATCAGCAAAATCCTTATTCTTGATTTTTGTAATATCCTGATTATTAACTGTAATGTGCCCGCTGGTTACGGTATCAATTGTTGAGATACAGTTTAGAAGAGTTGTTTTTCCAGATCCGCTTGCGCCCATGATCGCTACAAATTCACCTTTATCTACATACATAGAAATGCCGTCTACCGCTTTTGTGATGTTTCCGGTATTACTCCCATAGTATTTTTTTACCTGTTCTAAATTTAAAATGTGTTCCATTGAAATCGCTCCTTTCTGCCTGTCACATGTATTAGTTTTGGAATACACTTAAATTATAACAAGAGAAGGATTCAATTACACTTACAGTTTTGAAAGTAAACGGATAACAAAAGAGCCGCAATCATGCTGGTCACAATTCTGTGACTATATTATAAAAGTATATGTGAATACATTGCGACAAAGCAAATTGAAAGTCTATTCAAAGTAGATTGTATGGTTGACTTTTGTAATAACTTTTAGTAGAATATTTTTTAGCAGGGGGACTACCTTGTAGTTGAGAAGGTTAAAACCTGACCCTTTGAACCTGTTGGCTAATACCAACGCAGGGAGCTAAAGAATACAGATTCGTATTTTTTGGACATTCTCTGTTTTGGGAATGTCCTTTTTAATTGAATAAGATATGATATGTGTTTGCGAGGGAACTGAACAAGTTGAAAAAGGTAAGACCTGACCTCTGGACCTGTCGGCTAATACCGGCGTAGGGAAGCAATTTCTTACGCTCGTATTGCGTCTGAAAGAGCTTCTAATTGTTTTAGAGGCTCTATTTTTTATTTTAGGAGGAACAAACATGGCATTTATGAAAGACATCTTAACCCACAACATCCCCATTTGGGAAGAATGTGCAGCTACCCCATTTGTGCAGGAAGTGCAAACCGGAAAGCTACCTCTTGAAAAATTCAAGAGATATATGATTCAGGATAGTATCTATCTGAAAAACTATGCCCGCATATACGGAAAGGCAATTTTTCATGCTGCTACATTAAGAGAAATTCAGCTTTACTACTCCATGCTGAACTTTGTAAATGATACGGAATCGGAAGTGCGGCTGGATTATCTAAAGCAATTTTGCATAACAGATGATGATATTGAACTGATCGCCCCTTTGCCTGAAAATCAAAATTACATTGATTTCATGTTTGAGATTGCGTCACATGGAAAGAATGAAGAAATTTTAATGGCGGTTCTTCCCTGTATGTTGAGTTACAGCTATATATTCCGCAAACTGGCGTCTGTCCCCATAAGCAGAGAATCAAGATATTGGGACTTTATCAAAGATTATGCCGATGAACAATATGCAGAAAGTTGCAAAGAATGGTCTGCTTTTGCAGAGCATAAATGTGCTGGGTTATCAGAAGCAAATAAAAAGTATCTGGCTGATATTTTTGAAAAAGCAAGTTTGTTAGAGCTTGCTTTTTGGAAGATGGCCTATCGGAACGAGAGAATGGAGGAAAATGCAAAATGAAAAAAGTATTGTCCATTGCCGGATCAGATTGCAGCGGAGGTGCAGGTATTCAGGCTGATTTGAAAACTTTTTCTGCTCACGGCGTATTTGGAATGAGTGTTATTGTTTCTGTTGTTGCAGAGAACACCAGCCGCGTTATCGACATCCAAGATATTACCCCGGATATGATTGAAAAACAGATTGACGCCGTATTTGAAGATATTGAAGTGGACGCAGTAAAAATCGGTATGCTTTCTACACCAGAATGTATGAAAGCGGTGGCAAAGAAACTATTACAATATAAGCCCCAAAATGTTGTAATCGACCCGGTTATGTATGCCAAAAATGGCTGCCCATTGATGAATCCTACGGCGGTTTCCACCTTGATAGACACAATAATTCCACTTGCCGATGTACTTACTCCGAATATTCCAGAGGCAGGGAAAATAGCGGATATGCAGATTTCCACAGTTTCAGATATGGAGGCTGCCGCAAGAAAAATATATGCCATGGGTTGTAAGGCGATTGTTGTCAAGGGTGGACATCATATAGGAAATGCTGTTGATGTCCTATTTGATGGAGAAAATTTCTACCATTTTGAAACATCCCGCATTGATACGAAAAATACTCATGGGACAGGCTGTACCTTTTCTTCTGCAATCGCTTCCCAGCTTGCAAAGGGAAAAAGTGTTCCGCTTGCAGTCGAATCGGCAAAGGCTTATGTCACAATGGCAATCGAACACTCTCTTGCGATTGGGAAAGGCTGTGGCCCGACGCACCATTTCTACGAATTGTATCAGCATGGTTTATCTAAAGAATAGGCAGGTGCAAAATGAACTTTGATTATACACTTTATCTTGTTACTGATCGTCAACTAATGAGCTGCGATAGCCTGACAGAAGCGGTGGAACAGGCAATTTTAGGAGGCTGCACAATGATACAACTCCGAGAAAAAGAATTGTCCTCATTAGAATTTTACAATCAGGCTGTTGCCGTGAAACTGGTTACGGATAAATACCATATTCCCCTTATCATAAACGACCGGATAGATATTGCAATGGCTGTGCAGGCTACGGGGGTACATATTGGACAGCATGATTTACCTTCGGCTGCCGTCCGCAAAGTAATTGGGGAAAATATGCTGTTGGGAGTATCCGCATCTTCCATTGCAGAAGCAATACAGGCACAACAGGATGGTGCAGATTATTTGGGAGTTGGCGCAATGTTCCCTACTGGAACTAAAACCGACGCTGATTCTGTATCAATGGAAGAATTACAGATAATCCGCGCAGCCGTTTCTTTGCCGATAGTTGTTATTGGCGGTATCAATAAGGGAAATGCAGGGCGTTTCAAGCCCATGGGAATTGACGGGCTGGCTGTTGTATCTGCCATCATAGCGCAGTCTGATATAAAAGCTGCTGCTGCGGAACTGAAAGATTTATTTTGCGGAAAGGAAAAGAAAAATGGATTTTAATGCGGCAATCTTTGATTTAGATGGAACAATTCTGGATTCAATGGATGTATGGGAGCATATAGATATTCAGTTTTTGAAAAAGAGAAATCTTCCCGTCCCGGAAAATTATGTAACTGAAATATGTGCAAGGAGTTTTGAGGAAGCCGCACAATATACCATTGATCTTTTTGGATTGCAGGAAACGGTAGAGGGAATTATTGAGGAATGGAATAATATGGCGGTCGAGGAATACAGCAACCATGTCGGTCTGCTGCCCCATGCCCTTGATTATCTTCTGCGCTTAAAAGAACATGGAATAAAACTTGCAGTTGCTACGGGGTTGCCGGAAAAGCTCTATATGCCATGCTTAAAGAACAATTCGATTTTAGAATTATTTGACGCCCTATGTTCAACAGATGAGGTGCAGCGGGGAAAAGAATATTCGGATGTCTTTGAATTGGCTGCAAAAAAATTAGGGGTCTCACCTGAACACTGCATTGTGTTTGATGATGTACTTCCGGCAATCAAAAGTGCAAAGGAAGCTCATATGTTAGCAGGTGGAATTTATGATAAGTATTCCGCAGATCAGCGTTCAGAGATAGAACAGATTGCTGATATTTACTTATTTGATTTTCGGCAAGCACCTATCCCGCAAAAAAAGGTGTGAAAATGGAAAAATGGGATTTATATAATGCAAAACGTGAAAAGGCAGGAATAGTAGTGTGTCGTGGAGAAACCATACCCAAAGGGCTGTATCATTTATCTGTGAGTGCATGGATTGTCAATCAGCAGGGGCAGTATCTTTTATCACAGCGACATCCGAAAAAGCAATATCCTCTTTGCTGGGAATGTACGGGTGGTTCTGTACTTTTCGGGGAAAACAGTTTACAGGGAGCCGTCCGGGAGGTAAAAGAAGAGTTAGGAATATCGCTTACTCCCGGAAATGAAAAATTGATTTATCAGATCAGACGAGAAAATGTACAGGATTTTTACGATGTTTGGCTATTTCATAAGGATATTAAGATTGAAGAAATGCACTTACAGGAAACAGAAGTTGTAGATGTTCAATGGGTAAGTCCAGATAAGTTATTTGAAATGTTTTGTCTGAAACAACTGCACCCTTTACTTACCTATGTGGAGGAACTAATAGGCTGAGTAAAACCGGGCGTAGGAGCTTTGGAAGCCTCTGCGTCCGGCTTTTCTTTTTTATAAAATTTTTGCCATATAAAATTCATTAACAAAGGAGCCGTTGACGAACATTGATTTCTTTCTTGTTCCCTCAATCTTAAAGCCACTTTTTTCATACAAGTGTCTTGCTGTTTCATTGTGACATTCAACAGTAAGTTCCAGTCTCTTAATCCCATTTTCCGTTGCCCAACAATTCAGCTTTTCAAAAAAAGATGTGCCGATTCCTTTACCTCTATAATCTTTCAAAATGCCTACTACAATATATGCTGTATGACGAATCCGATTAAACTTTCCTCGTTCTGCCCGAATATATCCAACAATTTTTTGATTGTCTATTGCCACTTGTAAAAAATCATTTCCCAAAATCACATTATTTTCAATATCATTTTTTAATTCTTGAACATTTGTAATCTGCATTCTCTCATTTGGTTCATACATCATATAATCCGTTTCAGCGTCCAAATTGTTCAATAACTCCCAAAAATCATCAATTTGATTTAATTCCAGAGTTCTATAATAAAGCATAAGTACACCTCGATTCAAATTTACTCAATTATAGCATTACACGAAATTAGTGTATATGCAAAAATTATTTAGCCAGGACAAAGACTTGAAAAGTTGTCTTTATCCTAGCGTTTTTTTATGATCATTTTCCCGATACTTTACATACACTTTCTGAAAAATTAAAATTGCAAGTTTTTTACAGATAGTCGTAGGAAACCAATTCTTTCATAGAAATACGGGTAGTAACGTGACGTTCTGAGTCTGCCGGGGATTCTTTTCCATACCCGATGACTAATATATTGACTGGTTCCAAATTATCTGGCAGTTGAAATTCTTTTTTGATTACATCTGGTTTAAAAAAGCATACCCATACGGTTCCCAACCCTAACTCTGTTGCCTGAAGCATCATATGGTCTGTTAAAATGGATGCATCAATATCTCCAGTTTGTTTCCGGTCAAAAGGACGTACCCACGCTTTGTTGTGATCTGCACAGACAATGATTGCTAACGGAGCATTATAGATATTTGCTGCCATGCTTATTTTTGCGAGTGCTTCATCGCTTTGGGCTACAATTAGATGAATCGGTTGAAGGTTGGCTGCTGTCGGAGCAACATGGGCAGCCTCCAGAATTTTATTTAATTTTTCCGGCTCTACTTTCTGATCCGTATAGCTACGGACAGAGAATCGTTTCTTTGCAGTTTCAAGTAATTCCATAATTTTAAATTCCTCTTTCTTTATATATTTGGGAGATTATCAAATCAACCATTGACTATATTGTAACACCACCAGTATAATCTACAAGAATGTACTTTCCGGGAAGATAGTTCCCAAAAGGAAAGTGCCTGGATCTGAAAGGAGAGAACTATTATGCAGCGGCCACAAGAACCATTTAATTGTCCTGTAGAAGCGACATTATCTTTGATAGGTGGGAAATATAAACCGCTTATTCTTTGGCATTTAATGGATACCCCGCTTCATTATATGGAATTGCAACGACTTATTCCAAAAGCAACGGCTAAAATGCTTTCACAGCAGCTTCGTGATTTGGAAAACGATGGGATGGTATTAAGAGAAGTTATTCCTGAAAAACCGCCTAAAACAATCTATTCTTTAACATCTTTTGGAAAAAGTATCATTCCTGTATTGGAAGCAATGTGCAGTTGGGGAGAGGGGTATTTGGAGAGCTTAGATATACAGAACTCTTGTGCCTCATCCAAGCAACAATGCTCATTAGGAGATGAAACAGTATGAATAAAATCATTATTATTGAAGATGATATAGCCATTTGCAATATGATTAAAAAATTCTTGGAAAATAACAAATATAGTGTTCAATATGCTTTAAATGGTATAGAAGGAATACATTTATGCAAATCTTTTGTTCCGGACTTGATAATACTTGACATTATGTTGCCAGGGCTGAATGGGGATGATGTATTACAGAAATTGCGAAAATTCACAAACGCTCCTGTTATTGTTGTATCAGCAAAAACAATGGTTCAGACAAAAATAGAATTATTAAAAATGGGTGCAGATGACTATATGACAAAACCGTTCGATTTGTATGAGCTTCTTGCACGTATTGAGGCAAATTTAAAACGGACTGTCGATAATCCTTATCAAAATAATAATACTTTGGTATACAAAGATATAAAGATCAATAACTCTTTGGTTTATATAAACGGAGTATTAGTACCATTTACATCAACAGAATTGAGCATTTTAAAATTGCTACTGCAATATCCTCAGAAAATATTTTCAAAACAAAATTTATATGAATCTATTTGGAATGAACCTTATGCTTATGATGACGATACAATCAATACCCATATTAGTCATATTCGTAAGAAAATTAAATCAATTACAAATGAAGATTATATACAAACTATTTGGGGGATTGGATATAAAATGAAATAATCTTTAGATTTTCTTTAGAGTTATCATATATAGTGGCATGGAAAGGAGTTGTTTAGGATGACAAAATTTATATGCGAAACAAAAAACCTGAGCAAAAAATATAAAGATTTCTATGCTTTAAAAAATGTAAACTTAACTATTCCAAAAGGCGAAATATATGGACTTGTGGGTGAAAATGGAGCAGGAAAAACAACGCTAATCAGATTATTGACAGGTCTTAATTTTAAAAGTGAAGGAGAAATTATTCTATTTGGGCATAATGATAATCTTCAATATGAACGATCAAAAATCGGGTGTACGATTGAAATGCCGGCACTATATAAAGATATGACTGCTTCACAAAATTTGGAAGTGCAAAGAATACAGAGAGGTATTCCGAATAAAAACTGCATTGCTGATACTTTAGAATTGATTGGCTTATCGAACGCAGGTAAAAAAAGAGTAGCGAATTTTTCATTAGGGATGAAACAACGGCTTGCACTGGGCGTTGCATTATTAGGTGAGCCAGAATTTTTAATATTGGATGAACCTGTCAACGGACTTGATCCTACGGGAATTATCGAATTAAGGGGACTTCTTAAAAAATTAGTGAAAGAACGAGAAACCACCATTTTAATATCCAGCCATATATTAAGCGAATTGCATCAGCTCGCCACTTGTTATGGCTTTCTTCATAAGGGAGAGCTTTTGAAACAAATTTCTGCTCAAAAATTGAATGAAGAATGTAAACGGCATATTTGTTTGAAAACAGATAATATACAGAAAACCACTCTCATATTAGAGCAAAAAGCTAATATTAAAAACTATTCCGTTTATCCAGACAATTCTATTCGGATTTATGATTGTTTAGATAATGTAAGAATGATTTCCAAATTACTAACCGACAATGAAATCATCATTGATGAAATCTCTGTTCAGGGAGAAGATTTGGAAACATACTTTGAAAATCTAATAGGGGGTAGAAAAAATGTATAATCAAATACGGGCAGAATTTTATAAATTATTTCATACAAAGGCGCTATATCTAACATTTGCATTGATTTTAGCTGTTTTTGGGATCTTTTCCATAGGAGGTCAGCAACAATTTGTAGCATCTAGTTCCAGCGTAGATGAAACATGGAAGATAGGAGAAACCGTAGGATTTCTTGCTCGTGCATATAGTGATCAGGTACATCCAATGATTGAAGAAATTATAAGGACTGCCACGTCTTATACGGTATTTTTCTGGCTGATTGTTCTTATATTTTCTGTTGTTTTCTTTTCCAGAGAATATACAGATTCAACGATTAAAATTGCGATTGCAAGTGGACAAAGCCGACTAAAATTCTTTATTGCAAAGTATATCGTGATTACGGTTACTAGCATCATTTTATATTTTTCATTTATTATGGTTGCCTTTATAATTGAATGTACAAAATACAATGTTCCGATACAATTACTTCCAATGTTGAAAATTGCAGGGCTAAATTGCATGGTTATGGGAGCCTTTATCGGTATTACACTCATGCTGTGTGTGATATTTAAGCATACAGCTATTGTGGTAGGAACTATGTCGTTATTTACTTTTAGCGGACCTCTTATTTATATGATGACATGGGATAATATGTCTGCTCAATCGTGGAGAGTTCTAACGTACTTAAAAATCAATCCGATGTATTATTGGATGAATACGTGTTCTTATAATATGATAAATCATTTAGAAATCAATATCTTACTTTATTTTGTAGGAACTGTAATTATTACATTCCTGGTGTCAGCATTGATATTGAGAAAACAAGAAATACGCTAAATACAACAGAAAGGGGAAATGCGGATATGCTCTATTTTTTATTGATTTGTTTTATATTCATATTAGCATGTTCCCTTTTTTCTATTACTAGAACAATTCGCAATATAAATAAGCAGATAAAGGAAAAACGAAAAATAAGAGTATCTTTATCAAATAGAGATATTGAGGAGTTAGCTTATGCGATCAATCAAAAAGATACCCTGCATAAGAAACTGCAAGTTCAAATTAGGCAAGAAGAAGAACAGTTAAAGCAATCTATATCTAATATAAGCCATGATCTAAGAACCCCATTAACATCTATACAGGGTTATCTTACACTTTTACAAGAATGTGAAGATAAACAGGAGCAAGACCAATATATTGAAATCATTAAAGCAAAAACAGATTATCTCACAGATCTGGTGCAAGAATTTTATGATTTATCTGTGGTAGAAAATGAGCAGTTTGATGTTGAATGTGAGAAGGTTGATATAAATAGAATTGTTACAGATTGCTTAATTGAAAAGTATTATGAATTTGGGGAAATCCAGCCGATTATTCAAACAGAAAAATCTCCGGTGTGGATATATGGCAATAATCTTGTCTGTAAACGTATTATCGAAAATTTAATTACAAATGCAATCCGTTATGCTGATAACTATATTGAAGTATCCATTAACCAGGAAGGCGTGTTCATGATTAAAAATTCAACGCAATCCCTTGATGAGATGGATATAAATTTATTATTCAGCAAGTTTTATACCGCTGATAAGTCACGCACCAAAGGTGGTTCCGGTTTGGGATTGTATATTGTAAAAGAATTACTGAAAAAAATCAATGGTAAAATTGAAAATGTCTGTTACAAAGAAAATATTTTGCTTATTGAAATCCGATTTTCCATGTATAGTAATTCTTAATTTTATTTGATAGACAGGAAAATATAGTATAAGTGATGCGATGGGTGAAGTGTAGACAGAATGATGTAAAAAATGTAGAAGCGTAACATCATATAAAAGGGTTATTGCATTTCTCACATTTTTTGCATAGAATGTAATTAGAAAGGCTATGCATCAGCGGTAGGGTGCCACCTAAAATCTGATACGTTTTCCGAACGAAGGTGTCGGAGGTTGTCAGGCAACGGAAAAACCTGTTATTTTCCAGACGTAGGTGCGGGAGGTTGGCAGACAACGGAAAAAGCAACCATGAGAAGGGAATGTTTAGTGCTGCGGCATGGACAGTCCATTTTCTAAATCTTACAAGATTAAAATTGAAAGAGGAAAAATTAAATGAAATACATATTTTTGCATGGACTTGGACAAGTGCCTTCAGATTGGGAAACTACAATTAAGAGATTAGATTTGGGGGTGGATGTTGACTGTCCTAATTTATCTGATTGGCTTTCAGGAAAAGAAGCTAGCTATTTGAATTTATATCATGCACTGGAGAGTTATTGTGAACAGCAAGAAGGACCTCTGCATTTATGCGGTCTTTCATTGGGGGGAATCCTTACTTTACATTATGCATTGGAACATGCAGAGAAAGTAGCCTCTCTGGTATTAATTGGTACGCAATATATCATGCCGAAGCGGTTATTGAAATTTCAGAATATGATATTTCACCTTATGCCAAACAGGAGTTTTCGCAAAATGGGATTTGGAAAAAAAGATTTTATCAGTCTATCCAAATCCATGATGGATTTAGATTTTCAAAAAGATTTAGAAAAAATAAATTGCAGGGTACTTGTGTTATGTGGCGAAAAGGATAAGGTAAATATGTCTGCTACCATAGAATTGAAACAGCAGATCAATCATGCAGAATTAAAGATTATTCCTCACGCCGGTCATGAAATAAATAAAGATAATCCGGTTGAATTAAGAAAGATTCTCAGTAATTTTTATAGATGTGAATGATGTTAAATTGAAACAGGCGGATAAGAATGTAGAGGTTCAGTAATGAATTTGACGTTGGAGGTATTCTATATATGGATGAGAGAGAAAAAATGATCCGATTATGGTTTTCCATGTGGCTGGAAAAGAAGGATTTGGGAATTGATGATATTTTTGCAGAAAACGTGATTTATACAGAAAGTTGGGGACCATGTTATCGCAATCGTGAAATAGTAAAACATTGGTTTCAGGAATGGAATACGAGAGGAAGCGTGATTGCATGGGATATTAAACAGTTTTTTCACAAAGAAAATCAGACAGTAGTAGAATGGTATTTTAAAAATGTGATGGATAATGGAGATATAGAAGAATTTGATGGAATCTCTTTAATTGAATGGACGTTAGAGAATAAAATCCAATCCTTGAAGGAATTTGGTTGTAATCTTCATAACTATAATCCGTACCAAAGGAGTGATATGCCTCAATTTAGAGAAGAAAAAATTAATTGGTTCTAAATTTTAAGCAAGCGGTATAAAGTGATCTTAGTAAGTGATGAGAAGGTGTGTGGTGACATGCATCTTCTTTTTTGCGTTACAAAAGATTTTAAGATTTCAAAAAGAAAATCATAATTTTTTCGATATGTAACATTTCTAGGACATTTCTGTTGTAAAATAAGAATTAAAACTATAGCAAAATTGTCGTAAAGGATGAAAAGAATGAAACAAATTTTAATTGTAGAAGATGATGAACTTTTGAATAAAATGTTAGTTTACAACTTACAGTCAGAATCCTATGGGATTGTTTCTGTGGAAACGGTAAAAGAAGCCATGGAAGTACTAAAAAGCCAGCAGTTTGATTTGGTCCTATTGGATATTAACCTTCCGGATGGAAATGGATATGCGATTGCAAAAACAATCCGGGAAAAATATTGTGATACCATTGTAATTTTTCTGACTGCTAATGATAGGGAAAGTGATGAGATCCGGGGATATGAACTTGGAGCAGTAGATTATATTACAAAACCTTTTTCAATCAATTTTCTACAGAGAAAAGTAGAAAATGTACTGCGTATGATGCGGCATCATGTATCTATACAGGATGTCTTTGATGATGGCAGGCTGTTTTTAAATTTTGCAGAGCAGACGGCTATGCTAAACGGGAAACCATTAACCTTATCTACCTTGGAATTTCGGATGCTGAACCTGTTCTGCCAGAACCGCAATCGTGTATTAACAAGAAAGCAGTTGTTGGAAAAAATATGGGACTGCACAGAGAATTATGTGGACGAGCATACGTTGACGACAACGTTAAGCCGCATCCGGGGAAAGATTGAAACAAATGGAACAGTATATATCAAAACGGTGTATGGCATGGGATACAAATGGACCGGAGGTGAACCAGCATGATAGGAAAGAAAATCTCTGTAAAAAAGATGTTTTTTTGGCTGACTTCTGGAATGGCACTTTCAATGACAGCAATCATATTGGTCTCATTCTTTCTGACAAAACATATCGTAGTGTTATGGGTTGGTCTGGCATTAATAGTCTGTGCAACACTGTGGATGCTTTTTATGGTACAACTGTTGGGGATGAGATTGTCAAATTTTACTTCTGAATTGTGCCAGATCCTTGACGACATGATGAACCGTAGTCAAGAGCCTGAAAATGTATCAGACAGGGAGACGATTTTTGCCCGTATCCATCATCGTCTGGTGCGTCTGTATAATATCCTGCAGGAAAGTAACCGGAAGGTAGAAGCAGAAAGGCAGGAATTACAGTCCTTGGTGTCAGATATTTCCCATCAGGTCAGGACTCCGGTAAGCAACATGAAAATGATTGTAGATACACTTTTGACAAAATCCCTGGAAGAACAGGAGCGGAATGAGTTTCTTAAAAGTGTAAGAGGCCAGATCAATAAGCTGGATTTTTTAATACAGGCATTAGTCAAAACCTCCCGTTTGGAAACCGGGGTGATTCAATTAGAAAAAGAAGATCATTTCATATATGATACTTTAGCGCAAGCTATGAGTGGAATCTTATATTCTGCAGAACAAAAAAAGATCCATGTATCAGTGGAATGTCCGGAGGATGTGAGTGTGTCCCATGACAGTAAGTGGACAGAAGAAGCGATTTTTAATCTGTTGGACAATGCGGTAAAATATACCCCGACAGGAGGAAGCATCCATGTGTCTGTAGCGCAATGGGAAATGTATGTGGAGATAAAAGTATCCGATACCGGAAAAGGAATTTCAGAGAGCAATCAGGCATCTATTTTCAAGAGGTTTTACCGGGAAGAAGAGATTCATAATCAGCCGGGTGTTGGGATCGGTCTTTATCTGACCAGGGAAATTGTGACACAGCAGGGCGGCTACGTTACGGTGGAATCACAGGTTGGAAAGGGGTCAGCATTTTCTATTTTTCTGCCGAGATAAAGAAATATATGGAGGATACTATGGCAGCTGTAAAATTAGTTTCACTTACAAAAGAATATCAAAATGGAGAAAATTATATAAGAGCCGTTGATGATGTATCCTTTTCCATAAAAGAGGGAGAGTTTATTGCAGTCATTGGTGCTTCCGGAAGCGGAAAGTCAACCCTGATAAATTTGATCAGCGGATTGGAAAAGCCAACCCATGGATGTGTTTATGTGCATGATGTAAATTTGACGCAATTATCTTTAGAAGAACAGATATCTTTTCGTAGATGGCACATTGGTGTTGTTTTTCAAAAATATAATCTGATTCCTGCTATGAATGTGTTTGAGAATATCGTGCTTCCGGCAAAATTACTGGAGAGGACAGTAGATGAAAAAGAGGTTTTCCATTTGGCAAAAACTCTGGGGATCGAAGAGAAGCTCTTTCAGATGCCGGATGAGTTATCGGGAGGACAACAACAAAGAGCTGCCATTGCCAGAGCTGTCTACGCCCATCCTACCATTCTGTTGGGGGATGAGTTGACGGGAAATCTGGATTCCAGAACCAGCGTCTCTGTTATGGAACTGTTAAAAAAGATCAGCAGGCAATATCAGCAGACCATGCTTGTGGTTACCCATGATGAAAAAATCGCTGCCATGGCAGATCGGATCATCCGCATGAAAGACGGAAGGGTGGTGGAAGATGAAAGACTATGATTATCACCGTCCGGCAGAAAAAGTGCTTTTGGATTCTTATCGAAAGCAGAACCGGAACAAAAACCGCCTTTTGTTTCTGGCAGTTGCACTTACCGTTGGAGCGATTTTCTGTATGATAAGTTTTGCCTATGGGAAGATCCAGGTGGACATCCAGAAACATATCCGGACAGATGGAATGACAGTGTCAACGTATCTTGAAAATGGTACAGAAGAAATGGCAGGACAGCTGCATACGCTTTCCTACATAGCAGAAACGGGAAAAGAAAAATTTGCCGGAAAACTATTCGATCAAATGATAAAATATTGTGACTGTGTTGTGGCAGATGAAACAGCATTTGAAACTATGCTCTGTCCGGCCTATACACAGATCGTGGGAACGTATCCCAAACAGGAAAATGAAATCATGCTTTCCACCAAAACCTTGGCGTATCTGGGAATTTCAGAACCAAAGGTGGGAATGGAATTAAAGCTGGATTTTTATTGGAATGACCTTTTCCAAACAAAAGGAACCGGACAGCAGACGTTTCAGCTTTCCGGATATTTTACAGAATATCAGAATCAGGGGGCAAGTTCTTCCATTGCATTTTTGTCTGAGAAGAAACTGAAAGAAAGCGGAGCTGGATGGAATCCCTGCAGGATACTGCTGAAACCGGAAAAGGATTCTGTCAGTGGCATACAGATGGAACAACAGTTGCAGGAAGATATCCGGTTGAAAGAAGGACAGCGGATCGTCAGCATGGATTCGGCTGCATACCGGGCAGTGGAAGGAATGCTGGGAAGCTATGGATTTGCAGCTCTATTTTCTTTTCTGATTCTGCTGTGTATGTTTTTGTTCATCTATAATATTTTGAATTTATCATTAGGAAAAGATTTACAGCAATATGGTCTGATGGAAGTGATTGGGGTACAACAGCATCAGATTATACAAGTGATGTTCCGGCAGATACTGGAAGTTGTCTTAAAGGGAAGTCTTGCAGGCGTTGCCATAGGCAGTCTGGTGGTACTTGGAATCCTGCCCTCTGTCATTGAAAAACTGTATCTTGGACAGGCAGAAGAACTGGAGGGGATTTCTTTCTATCAGCCTGTGTTCTTTCTGATAGCCATCCTGCCAGTGGCAATGACTTTGGGTGTTGTGATACTTCTGGTAAAGCAAAAAATCAAAGTTCTGAGTCCTCTGGAGTGTATGAACTATGGAACTGGGAATGTTGCAGAGAAGAAACAAACAAAGAAAAAGAAAGCGGTTTTCCAAAGCTTTGGAAACAAGCCGGAAGTTTATCTGGCCAGGAGATATCTGTTTTACAATAAAAAGGCTTTTTTTATCACTATGATTTCTCTGACTATAGGATGTGGATTAGCACTTGGATCTTCGGTGATTGTAAAGGGAGTAGATCTGCAAAACCAGTTTATAAAAGAACCTGATTTTCAAATCCGCATCACACAGGAAGCCTGCAGAACACTGATGGAAACCTCCCCGGATACAGAAAATATGGTCTTTTTCCCGAAAGAATTCTTGGAGAACATAAAGCAGACTGCCGGAAACAGCCTGCAGGATGAAACAAAGATCCAGGGATTTTACCCTATTATCGGGAAACAAGGTCGGGATAGCATCAAGTTATTAAATGACGGGGAAACTGTTCCGACAGTGATCCAAAAAATTTCTTCTTCTGAAAAAGAAAAACTGCAGGAATTTTTGAAAGAGCAGGAGATAACAGCAGAGTGGGAAACATTTGCACACGAAAACGGAACAATTCTTCTCCATGACCACAGAGTATCAGAATATGCAGAAGAGCAGGTATTGGAGCAGCTTGGAACCCCGATAGAAGTGTATGACCTGGTTCCGGTGGGAACGGATATGTCCGACCTGCTTCCAGAGACACTGGTAAATTGCGGGTATCTGGATATTACAAAGGAAGGATTTCCGGAATTAGAGTTGTGCTGGGATGGCAGAAATACCAATCTTCTTCTTGTAACAGAAGAAACCTTTGAAAACCTGTCAGAGAATCTGACCCCACAGACCTTTGAAATGAGCTTTTCGGTAGAAAAGGAACAGGAATCCGGCTGCAAAAACAGGTTAAAGGGAATGATCCAAACAGAAAATATGGAATTTCAGTCTGAAAACGGATATGCGGAGCAATTAAATTTATTCCAGATGGAGAGTCGGTCAGACCTTTTATTAAAAGAACAGGAGTATATTCAGACCAGCAGGCTGTTGCTTCTGGTAATTAGTGGATGCCTGATCTTTATTGGGATTATGAATTTTTTAAATGTAAGGGTAACGGATATGTTACTTCGGAAAAAAGAATGTGCCATTATGAATTGTGTGGGAATGACCAGAAAGCAGTTGCAGCGGATGTTCCTTGCGGAAGGAATGTTTACCTGGCTGTTGCTGAGTGTTCTTCTGGTAACAACGGGAACGCTGTTGATAGGTGGGATTGGATGGTACATGAAAACAAAGATTTCTTATTTTGTATTCTATTATCCTATGCAAGAAATGGCAGGAATGTTGCTGTTGTTATTGGCAGTCAGTCTGGTAACTCCCGGAATCCTATATCGAAGAGTTCTTGCAAAAAATAAATAGCAAAAAGTGAAATGTCCGAGATTTGTAACAATTCAGGCTGAAATTCCTTGAATTTTGTTCTTTTCTCGGACATTTCTGTGACATTTGTATTTTATAATAGAGTCATCACAAAGAAAGGCAGAAAGGAGCTTATAGAATATGAGTATTTTACAGACAATCGATTTAAGAAAATATTATGGTACGGAACCGAATATTACAAAGGCACTGGATGGTGTGAATTTTTCAGTGGAAGAAGGCGAATTTGTAGCGGTAGTAGGCACTTCGGGTTCCGGAAAATCCACGATGCTTCATATGATGGGAGGTCTGGACACGCCTACCAGCGGAAGAGTTATTGTACGGGGAGAAGAACTGGCAAAGAAAAACGATGAGGAGCTGACGATTTTCAGGAGAAGAAATATTGGTTTCATTTTCCAAAATTATAATCTGGTTCCGATTTTGAATGTTTATGAGAATATTGTCCTTCCGGTAGAACTGGATGGAGATACGGTAAATCAGGGATTTATGGATGAGGTGGTTCATATGCTGGCGCTGGAAGATAAACTAAAGAATATGCCGAATAACCTCTCAGGAGGACAGCAGCAGAGAGTTGCGATTGCAAGGGCATTAGTTGCAAAACCTGCAATCGTGCTTGCCGATGAACCTACAGGGAACCTCGACTCGAAAACCAGTGCAGATGTTATGGGATTGATCAAACGGACCAGTTATGAGTTTCACCAGACGGTGGTAATGATTACACATAACAATGAGATCGCCCGGCTTGCAGACCGGATTGTCCGCATTGAGGACGGAAAGATTGTGGAGTAAGGAGGTGGCAGGCTATGACTTGGCCTTTTGAAAATAATACAAATGGAATTGTCAAGAATCTGGCGAAGAGAAATTTAAAAAGCGAAAAACGAAGAAATATCATGGTAATCATATCAGTAGTTTTAGCCGCTTTTTTAATCAGTCTTTCTGGTTTGGTTGGAGTCTCACTGATGCAAACAGAAAAGAAGAAAGTGATAGATACTTACGAGGCAACTTATGTACAGGTTGATGAAGCACATATAGAAGAGTTAAAACAGGTACCGAATTTTGCACGTGTGGGAGAATACTATATGTACGGGAAGGAATCTTCTACACAGGGATTTAATGGCTTCTTTGCTTATGCTGATAAAGAAACCCTGTATATGGCACGTTCCCAGATGAAATTGGCAGATGGAGATTTACCGATAGAGAAAAATGAAATTGTAGTAAGTAAAGAATGGCTTTCTAAATTCTCCCCAGACTGCCATATAGGTGATTCTGTTACCTTGGATACGGAAAGTTTTTCAGGGGAGTATACTATTTCAGGCATTTTAGATACAACAGGGCAAGAAAAACAAAATATGTACTCTTTTCTTATCTCAAAAGAAATGCTGGAACAGTGTAAGAAGTATGAACCTGACGGATTCTTTGCCTATGTACATCTGAAAAATGTAGATCAGTTAGACGGAGAACTTATTAAATCTTATGTTCAGAAGATCAAAGAGGAGTTACAGATACCTGGAGTCGGATTTCAGGATGCTTATTTCCGTTATATTGACGGAGACATTTCCATGGAGAATGTTTTGCTGCTTATGGCTTTTGCCGGTATTGTTTTGGTAGGCGGATGTGTTGTAATCCAAAGTATTTTCCGCATCTCCATTATTGATAAAATAAAAAGTTATGGACAGCTTCGGACTATTGGTGCTACCAAAAAGCAAATTATGCGTATTGTAAAAAAAGAAGGACATTCTCTGGGGTGGAAGGGGTTGTCTATCGGGATTTTGCTTGGTTTAGGAGTAACACTCTTGTTGTTTCCTAGAGGTTTTTCTCTTTTAGGCTATCTTTTAGTGATTGGATGTACAGTATTGATCTGCTGGACAATGATTTGTCTGTCTATCCGAAAGCCAGTGAAATTAGCCGCAAATATTTCACCGGTTGAAGCAGTTCGTTTTACTTCGCCTCAGAAGAAGATAAAGAACCGAACAAAGAGAAAAAAGATTAGTCCTTGTTCTCTCGGAATGCTGAACTTTCGTAGGGATTGGAAAAAAACAGTCAGTATTGTGTTTTCTCTAAGTTTGGGCGGGATTCTGCTTTTAGCTGTTAGTTCTTTGCTGATTCTGCAATCGCCGGAAAAACTGGCAAGACAGCACTTTAAAAATGGGGATTATAAGATTTATATGGATTCGGATAAGGAACATATTGATCTTCTCAAACAGGGAAATCCATTGAATGAAGAATTGAAACAGGAAATCCAGGATATTGATGGAGTGGAAGAGATTCTGGTCACAAGGAAATCAGCAGGTTTTGAAGCCACTTTCCATGGAATTACTGCTCATGGTACTTGCGACATGATCACTAGAGAAAATAGGGAACTTCTGGTACAAACTGTTTTAGAAGGGAGTATGCCTGGCGACAATGGTATTTTATTGAAAGACAATTATCGTGATTTTGATGGAAAAGAAAAAGTGGGGGAAACCATAGAACTTTCATTGGGAGAGAAAACGATTCCTGTAACCATATCAGGTTTTTTTGATGGAAAAAAAACTATCTTTGCCAGTGGACATGGTCCAATCGGAGTGGATGGACCAATGATGTTTTTGCCGGAAAAACTGTTTCAGGAGTTAATACCAGATGTAACTAATTTTGATTACTCTTGGGATATTGTCTGTGATCCGGATAAATCGGAAAAAGTGGGAAAGGCTTTGGAGAATCTTGTTGTTTCACATACCGATATTGGTTTAGATACCTTTGAGGATAAGGTAGATAGTTATGGGTATATGAATGTAGCATATGGCATAATGCAGGTGATTTCATGGTTCATCTTTTTGTTTGGTGTGATTAACCTTATCAATACAACACTTTCCAATCAATATTCGCGGAGACAAGAAAATAGCGTGCTGCGTTCGGTTGGGTTAGCTCCAAAACAATTGACACAAATGGCTGTATGGGAAGGAATGGGGTATGTAGTTAGCAGTATTTTGCTTATGCTTGCCATTGGGCTACCAATTACTCTTCTGGTATGGAGAAAATTTAGTATCAGTGCTTACGCTGGACAAATCCTTCCTTACGAATTTCCATGGTTGCAGATGGGAGTATATGTAGTAGTACTTGTGACAGTAGAGTTCATTTTGTCTGTTTGGACAATCCGCAGGCAGAAAAAACAATCCCTGATTGAACAAATGCGGGCAATGGAATAAGAGAAAAATGCTTTTGCTGAAAAGTGTGGAACATTTTGGCAAAAGCATTTTTTTATGGAAAACATTTTTTCCTGAAAGAAAATAGGATATAATCAATCTATGTTTTGAAATGATATTATCAGAAAAACTGTATTTAGGACATTTCTGCAACATTTGAGGTTTAAAATAGCGATAAGTTTAGAAGATGGGAAAGGAAGAATCTGGATTGAGGAAAATTTTAATTGTAGAAGATGATAAAGTACTAAATAAAACACTGGCTTATAATCTTACTGCGGATGGTTATGAAGTAACTTCTGCATACAGTTTTCTGGATGCAGTAGAACGATTGAAAGAGAGTGAATTTGATATCGCTCTGTTGGATATTAATCTGCCGGATGGGAACGGTCTGCATTTATGTGATGAAATCAGAGGAAGAGGGCAGCATACCTATATTATGTTTATCACAGCAAATGATAAAGAAGGCGATATGCTGAAAGGCTATGAAGCCGGATGCACAGATTATATTACAAAACCATTTTCGGTGATGGTTCTCTGCAAAAAGGTAGCAGCTGTTTTTGCAAATATGGAATTGCGGACACCAAAGCATGATGTATTTGAGGATGAAGTTTTGAAAATTGACTTTTCCGAGCAGAGTGCGGTTTTGGAAGGAAAAGTGATAGATTTTACACCAAAAGAATACCGTACCTTATTTTTATTTGTAAAAAATCCGCACATTATATTAACAAAGCGGCAACTGATTGAGAAACTGTGGGATATTGATGGGGATTTTGTAGATGAGCATACGCTTACTACCATCATCAGCCGGATTCGCAAAAAGATTGAAACAGATGAGCGAAAATATATTAAAACTGCTTATGGAATGGGGTATCAATGGATAGGCGGTGAATCACGATGAAATTACAGAATTTATCCACTAGAGCTTTTCTGCGGCTGATCGTTGGAGGTGCTTCGATGACATCGATTCTTTTGTTGTTCATCCTTTATGCCTTCACAAAAGATATAAGGATGATACTTGGTGGTTTCAGCGTGATGATCCTTCTGTTTCTATGGGGTGCAGTCTTTTTGCATTATTTCCAGAAGAAACTATCGGTATTTACAGATGGACTATGCCGAACATTAGATGAAATGATGGACAGTACCGTTCGTCCGCAAATAAATTATGAAGCAGAAACACTGTTAGCACGCATCAGCCATCGTCTGGAAAGATTGTATCATGTAATGCAGGAAACCCGGCATAAAGTAGAAGAAGAAAAAGCAGAATTACAGTCTTTGGTATCTGATATTTCGCATCAGACCAAAACATCGATAGCAAATCTAAAAATGCTCAATGACACGATGTTGACCAGAAGAATTACTGATGAGACACGTAAGGAATTTTTACATGCTACTGCCAGTCAGTTAGATAAATTGGACTTTTTGATTCAGGGAATGGTGAAAACATCACGATTGGAAACTGGTGTGATTACCTTGGAAAAGAAAGAAACAGCCATTGCGGATACACTTGTAGATGCGATAAATGGGGTTCTTGCTCCTATGGAAAGAAAGCATCTTCATTTATCCGTAAATTGTCCTGAAAATTTAACGGTTGCACATGACAGCCGCTGGACCTCAGAAGCATTGTTTAATCTTTTAGACAATGCAGTAAAATATACTCCGGAAGGCGGTGACATTCACGTAACAGTACAGGACTGGGAGATGTATTTGGAAATTGCCGTAACGGATACGGGAAGAGGCATTCCGGAAAGTGTCCAGGCAACAATTTTCAAACGATTTTATCGGGAAGAAGCTGTACATGATGTGGATGGGATTGGAATAGGATTATACCTTGCACGTGAGATTATCACTATGCAAGGTGGCTATATTACAGTTGAATCAGAGGTGAGAAAAGGCTCAACTTTCTCTATATTTCTTCCTCAAAGATAATGAAGCGGCGGTCTGTTTACTCAGACTGCCTTTTTTGAAAAATATTTTAGAAAAAAAGAATTTTAGGACATTTCTGCAACATTTGACCTTTACCATATACTCATCAAACAAAGAAAGGAAGTAGTGATTATGACAATTTTACAGACAAAGGATTTAAAAAAATATTATGGCACAGAACCTAATATAACTCGTGCTTTAGATGGTGTAAATTTTTCTGTTGAGCAGGGAGAATTTGTAGCAGTGGTAGGAACTTCGGGTTCTGGAAAATCCACGTTGCTTCACATGATGGGAGGATTGGATACTCCAACATCAGGAAGTGTAGTTGTAGCAGGGAAGGAACTGGCTAAAATGAATGATGAACAACTTACTATTTTTCGCAGGAGGAATATCGGTTTTATCTTCCAAAATTACAATCTGGTTCCGATTTTAAATGTCTATGAAAACATTGTTCTTCCGGTAGAGCTAGATGGAGATACCGTAGATCAGAAATTTATGGATGAAGTTGTTACTATGCTGGGATTGGAAGATAAGCTGAAAAGTATGCCAAATAATCTTTCAGGTGGTCAGCAGCAGAGAGTGGCGATTGCAAGAGCCTTGGTTGCTAAACCTGCAATTGTGTTGGCCGATGAACCTACAGGTAACCTTGACTCTAAAACTAGTGCGGATGTTTTAGGACTGCTTCAGAGAACCAGTAGAGAGTTCGATCAGACATTGGTAATGATTACACATAACAATGCTATTGCACAGCTTGCTGATCGCATTGTGAGGATTGAAGATGGAAAAATAGTAGGATAGGGGGTGTGGGCATTTATGACATTACCTTTTGAAAATGATACCAATCCTATTGTCAAAAAAATTTCAAAGAGAAATCTTAAAGCAGATAAAAGCAGAAATGTACTTATTATCATTACAATAGCTTTAGCCACATGTTTGATTATGGCAACAGCTCTATACTTTTTAGGCTCGCAACGAAAATCATTAAATGATGCAATGGGGCGCTATCAAGCAGTCATTAACGACATAGACAATGATAAAATAGAAAAATTAGTAAATGATGATAGAGTAGATGTTGGTGTGAGTCATTTATTAGGAATGGTGTCTTATGGGGATTTTAAATTAACAGTTCGTTCCATGGATAAAACATTAATGGATTTAGCAAAATATCCTGATTTGCAGGGAAAATTGCCAGAAACGGAAAAAGAGGTTGCCATTACAAAAGCTTTTCTTGAAAGAACTGGATTATCTAAGTCTGTGGGCGATAACATATCAATAGACTTAGGGGATGGAAAAAAAGAATACAATTTATGTGGCATTTTGCCTGTAGATAATTCAAATTATTCATTATTTGTATCGCAATCATATGTTGCAAGTAAGATTAGTGACCCTACATATTCTGCATATGTTCGATTAAAAGGATCTGATGGATGGTCTAAAGCTGCTATCCAGTCAGAATTACTAACATTGCTCAATGATTGGGGAATTCAGCAGGAAAATATACAATTTTCCACATATTATTTTTCCCTTATTGAACAAAGGAGCAGTCAATACATGTTGATAATAGCATTTGTCTGCCTTATTGTGACTTTAGCTTGTACTCTCGTTGTTTACAGTCTGTTTTATGTATCTATAGTAAGAAAAACAAATGAATATGGAAAATTAAGAACAATAGGAACAACTGGAAAGCAGATAAAAAGAATAGTCTTTCGGGAAGGACATTATCTTGCCGGAATTGGTATTCCAATGGGACTAATAGCAGGTGGTGTGGCAGGATATATTCTTATTCCTAAAGGATGGAATGCATTGGTTACATTGATTATCGCTGCTGTTACTGCACTGTTTATGTACTCCTGCATTATGTTTACTATTATGAAGCCGGCGAAAATTGCCTCACGCGTAACACCTATGGAAGCAATACATTATACTGAAAATAATGAGAAAATAGCATTTGATTATGCCAGAAAATCAAAGCAACCTTTAACTACAAATAATTTAGCTTTCCTTAATTTTTTACGAAACAAGAAAAAAACTGTTTTAACCATTTTATCATTAGGCGTATGTGGTGTTTTGTTAATGGCAAGCTCTGCATATTTTAATTCTATTGATCCTGAGGAGATGGCACGAAGAAGTTTTCCTTATGGAGAGATTCGTCTTGAACTTGGAGATTATGGACCACAGTCCCATAATAGTGAGCAATATGTTGAACTTCAAAAATCTAATTTGCTTACAGATGATTTTATAACATCTATCAAAAATATACATGGAGTCCAGGGAGTCAAAGCATATCAAGGCACCGTTTTGAATGTTCATGTTCCAACGGGAGATGTTGAACCTATTGTTTCAGAGGTATATAGTACAAACAATCAAAAAATAGTCGAAAAATATTTGATTGAGGGTACAGCAGATTTATCAGAACTTATTAGGAATAATGGAGTTGTTATTGCTAATGATTTACAATGGAAAGAAATTTTTGGATGGGATGTAGCTCTGGGAGACGAAATATCGCTTGAGGTTGGAGGACAGAAAATTCAAGTAAAAGTGATGGGAATTGTAGATGGAAATATTCCCTATGGTGGATATGATACTCTTTTTATTCCACTAGAAATGCTGAATACTATTACGCCTGTAGAAAATCTTAATTATCAGCTTATTATAGATACTGCTGATAATGAATGGGATATTGTAAAAGAGGAGATTCAAAAAATAGTATCATCAAATGCCTGTCTTTATATTAGCACTTTTAATGATTGGGTAGAAGCATACAATGAAAAACTGTTAAATTATCGCATTCCAGTATATATTTTTGTTATGTTTATCGGCGTTTTTGGAATTATCAATTTACTAAATACTCTTATCACAAATGTTTTAACAAGAAAACGGGAGTTAGGTGTTTTGCAAGCAGTGGGTTTAAGTGGCAAACAACTCTCAAATATGTTACTGATGGAGGGGGTATTCTATACTATTTGTGTGCTTATTCTTTCTATATTATTTGGAACAGTTATAGGATATCTTCTTTGTACAGTATTTAGTTCAATGAGTATTTTCGGAAGAGTAATCTATCATTTTCCAATCGTGGAAATGTTTATATATTTTATATTGATGTTTGTAGTTCAGACATTATTTTCTCGTTTGACAATCAAACAAATAAAAAAACAATCATTAGTAGAACAAGTGAAGGAATTATAACTAAGAACAGTTCTATAATATTGAAAATCTATATTTTAACAAGCTAGAAGGGGATGATTTATATGACGCTGCCTTTTGAAAATGATACAAAAACCATAATAAAGCGTATTTCGAGCAGGAATATATCAGCGAATCGAAAAAGAAATATCTTTATTATTATTACGATTGCACTTGCGAGTACATTATTATCTGCAATTACCCTTTATGGATTTGGAATTACACAGAAAACAAAAAATCTAAATAAAAAAACAGCACAGATTGTATATCATGCAATTTCAGAAAAAGAGGGTTCGGAATTATACAAAGAAAGAGAGATCGCATGGATTGGAGAATTTTTCAATGCATTTTCGGAAGAAATAAACCATTCAACCGTAAATTTTACTTACGCAAATGCAGATATGCTAAAATCTCAAAGTATGCCTTATTCGGGAAAGTTACCAACTGCGGAAGATGAAATTGTAGTACAGGAATCTTTTTTGGACAGCTTGGGATACTCAACTGAATTAGGACAGACAATTAAAATACCATTTTCTGACGGGATGAATCATGATTTCAGGTTGACAGGAATCTTAAATGTAGAAACCGGAGATATTGGACGATATACAGCTATTATATCGAAAGAATTAGTGAAACAACAGTATGGAAATAATACAGTTATAGATTATTACCTTGGATTAAAAGACGCTCAAAACATGAGCGAAGAAGATGCTACGGAATATGCAGACACTCTTGCAAAACAATTACACATCCCCGATGATAATGTGATTGTTCGCTCCACTTATTTTAATGTGAAGAGCGAAAATTCTGGAAGCGAAATGTTATTTTATTTCGTGATTGGATTTGTAACCCTTATTGGCTCCGGCATTGTGATCTATTCCATTTTTTATATTTCCGTTGCAAGCAATATTCGTAACTATGGACAGCTTCGCACGATTGGAACAACGAAACGGCAGATTAAAAAAATGGTTTACCGAGAAGGGAAGTTACTTGCTGCTGTTGGGATTTCCATTGGTTTGATTATAGGTAATGTAATCGGATATTTTCTGATTCCGGAGGGCTGGTACTGGCCGACTTCTTTATGTGTGACGCTTGGATGTGGGTTCTTTGCTTTTACAATGGTAATGCTCTCTATTCATACTCCTGTAAAAAAAGCTGCCGCAGTATCTCCAATGGAGGCTCTTCGATATTCGGATTATAAAGGAAAGCCTAAAGAAAGTTCGGCGCTGTACCGAAAAATAACGCCTACATCACTTGCTAAAATGAATCTGTCCAGGCAAAAAACAAAATCTATATTAACCATATTTTCACTCGCATTTGGAGGCGTGTTAGTTGTATTGATTTCAACGATATTAGTTTCCTATGATGGAGTTGCAGAAGCGCGTGGGAGGGATTTTTCAAAAGGCGAATTTAATATTCACCTTAATGCTAATCAATCCTTTGATACTGCAAAAGTTTCGTTGACTAAATTACAACAAAAAAATATGCTGAATGACAATTTTGTGAAAACAATCGAAGCTATCGATGGTGTTACCGGAATCAAGCGGTGGTATTATACGGACGCAGAATATCGTGTAAATGGAATTTCAGAAGATTGGATTCAGGGATTTAGTCAAGATGAACAATCTGATTTAGAAAAAAATCTCATAAAAGGAACCGCTGATTATGATGAATTGATTGCGGACAATGGAATTATCCTATTACAAGAACGTGCAGCTCTCAATGGAATGGATGTTGCTTTAGGTGATACAGTAGAAGTTGATTACGAAAATGTATCCGGTGATATTATGACGAAAACTTATACTGTGAAAGGCATAGTAAGCGATTATAATTATACGGGATTCGATAAATGTTTTACTCTCCCGGAACAACTTATAAATGAGGGAACCGGGATGGATTGCACAGGTACTATTTCCGTAATTACAGACAAAGATAAATTCGATACAATTGAAACTTCATTAAATCAGCTGATAGATAAAAACAGTGATTTGGTTATGGATACCATAGAAGAAAGCGTAAATTATTATAATAGAAATCAGCAACTAGTTTTCGGTGCATTTCTGATAGTAGCTATCATTGTTGTGTGTTTTTCGCTGATTAATCTCGTAAATACAACCATTACAAATTTTTTGTCTCGGAAGCGGGAAATTGGAATGTTACAGGCGATTGGTTTAAGCAAAAAACAACTCATCCGAATGCTTTGCTATGAGGGCATGATTTATTCACTCTTTGCTGTGCTTGTAACATTGATATTAGGAGTTGGATTTGGGATTTTATGTATTCAGATCATGCGGTCATTAAATCCATATTTTTTCTATTCATTCCCATGGCCGGTTGTATTGATATATTCGGCTGTTCTGTTGGCTGTTCAGTTGATATTAATTGCATATACAACGGGAAATTTGAAAAAGCAATCTCTTGTTGACCAAATCAAAACAATGGAATAAAACGAATTGGAGCAGGGAAACTTGCTCCAATTTTAGCTGCATTATGTTATAATGCAGTTTAGGAGGATTGTTATGAATACAGAAATTTTAATTATTGAAGATAATCCAGTGATCCGTAAAGAACTGCAAACAGTACTGGAGGGAAATAAATATCACACCTCTGTTATTGAAGATTTTTCTGATGTAACAGAACAAGTGCGAAAAATAAATCCACATCTGATTTTATTGGATATTAAATTACCGCAAGAAAATGGGTTTACCATTTGTTCTGGCATTCGGAGTTTTTCACAGGCTCCGATTATCTTTGTTACCAGCTGCAATACGGATATGGATGAATTGAACAGTATTATGCTTGGAGGAGATGCTTTTATCACAAAGCCCTATCACACAGCCATTTTACTTGCAAAAATTGCTTCCTTGCTGAAACGTGCTTATCCTGATACACAAAGCAGACATCTGACTTATCAAGGAGTTTCTTTATCTTTAGAGACTGGAACAATCGAAGCGGAAGGAAAACAAACAGAACTCACAAAAAATGAACTGAAGATTATGTACTATCTATTTGAACATGCCGGAACCATTTGCACGAGAGCAGATCTGATTGAATATTTATGGGACAATCAGCTCTATGTAGATGATAATGCATTGAGTGTAAATATTGGACGTATCAGAGAAAAACTATCAAAGATTGGCGTTAAAGACTTTATTAAAACGAAACACCGTCAGGGGTACACATTATGAATGGAAAACAGTATTGGAAAGACAAAATCCCTATTTTCATCATCAATATCGTCTGTATGGTATTGTTATCGGTTTTTCTGTTCTTTGTAGGAAATAATGTAGATAGTATTGCAGTGATTCTTATCATCTGGACGATGTTACTGGCTGGTGTACTGACGTTTACCTATCATCAGCGAAAAAGGAGATTAAATAGATTAGTAAAGATGGCAGAAGGACTGGAAGAAAAATACTTGTTGTCAGAGATGCTTCCGGAACCGGAACATGCCGAAGAACAGGTTTATTTTCAACTCTTAAAAATGGCGTCCAAATCTATGCTGGAACAGATTGGAACAGTAGCAAGGGAGAGACAGGAGTACCGGGAATATATTGAGCAGTGGATTCATGAAATCAAAACACCGATTACTGCAATGAAACTATTGTGTGAAAATCATAAAGAGCCTTTTACCAGAGAATTGATGAGGGAACTGGAAAAAACCAATCGCTTTACAGAACAGGCGCTTTATTATGCCCGTAGTGAATATACGGAAAAGGATTATTCTGTTCAGGAAATCCGGTTATTTGATGTGGTGCATCAGGCGATTGCAGATAACAAGTATCTTTTATTGCAGAATCAGGTTGCCTTAGAGACGGAAGAGAGTGAACTGACGGTTTATTCGGATGACAAATGGCTCCGATTTATTCTGGATCAGTTGATTGTCAATGCTGTAAAATACAGCCGGGAGCATCCCGTATTGCACTTTTATACCAAGGTGCAGGGAGATCAGATTTTTCTCTTTGTAGAAGATCATGGAATCGGGATCTGTGCAAATGATCTGCCCCGTATTTTTGAGAAAGGTTTTACCGGGCAAAATGGACGTATCCGGCAAAATGCAACCGGTATAGGGCTTTATCTTTGCAAAAGACTTTGTGATAAGCTGGGAATTGGAATTGCCGCCCAGTCAGGTGAGACAGGAACGACAATGATCCTATCCTTTCAAATCAATCATTTTATTCATCAGGTGCAGGGCTAAGAAAAGCCCTGCATTTCTTACATTTTTGTTAGAATTTTGTTAGAAAACTTGATACAAACACAGGCAGAAATCCGTTACAATCAGAATATCAAAAGACGAGGTGAAGTATCATGAAAGAAATTTTAAAGTTAGACCATATTCAAAAATTTTATGGAAATGAAGGTAATGTAACAAAAGCAATTCAGGATATTGATTTTTCGGTGCAGGAAGGTGAGTTTTTAGGTATTATGGGGGCGTCAGGATCCGGAAAAACAACGATGCTGAACTGTATTTCCACTATAGATACGGTAAGCGCAGGGCATATTTATCTGGATGGGACAGATGTAACCGAAATTAAAGAAAAGGCCATTGCCAAGTTTCGGAGAGAAAATCTGGGATTTATTTTTCAAGATTTTAACCTGCTGGATACGTTGACCATAAGTGAGAATATTGCCCTGGCGTTGACCATTAACCACATTCCGGTCAGGGAAATCGAGCCGAGAGTGGAAGAGATTGCGAAAAGTCTGAATATTGCCGATATTTTGGATAAATATCCCTATCAGGTTTCCGGCGGTCAAAAGCAGAGATGCGCTTGTGCCAGAGCGATCATCAATCATCCGAAGCTGATTTTAGCCGATGAACCCACAGGGGCCTTAGACAGCCATTCATCTCAGATGCTTTTATCCACCATGCAGAGTATGAATGAAAATCTGAGAGCCACCATTCTGATGGTAACACATGATGCGTTTACGGCAAGCTATGCCAATCGGATTTTGTTCCTGCGTGATGGCGTAATTTTTACGGAAATCTTAAAAGGAAAGGACACCCGGAAGGTATTTTTTGATAAGATTCTGAATGTTCTTACCATGATGGGAGGCGGGGTAAGTGATGTATATTAAGCTTGCAATACAAAATATGAAAAAAAGCATACGAAATTATGTGATTTATTTTGTTACCATTACTTTGACTGCTGCTATGATGTATTCCTTTCTAGCGCTTGGATTTTCAAAAGAGGTTCTCACTATGTCTGAAAATATATCCATGCTGACATCAGGTATATTGGGAATGTCCGTTCTTGTAGCATTGATTGCATCTTTTGTAATCAGCTATGCAATACGCTTTATGCTGGAAGAACGGAAAAAGGAATTTGCCACCTATGAGTTACTGGGTATGGAAACTTCAAATATTCAAAAACTGTTTTTTATTGAAAATGGTGTGATTGGAATGGCTGCATTTTTTATAGGAACTTTTTTGGGAGTTGGACTTTCCGGAGTGCTGGTGCAGATCATCAATCATATTTTTGAGATGTCACATGCCTATCGTATTTCTTTTTCCATAAAGGCGTTTGCAACAGCTTTTATATTTTTTATGTTTATGTACGGTATCGGAATACTACGTGCAGCAAAGGTGATCCGCAGACGTAAAATTGTAGATATGCTCTATGATCATCAGAAAAACGAAAACGGAAAGAAGCATTCCTTAAGATTTCATATTACGCTGATTATTTTATCCATCTTATGTATCTTTACCGGAGGCTGTTTCCTGGCAAAAGGATTATCAGTTCAAACCAATGTATTCTATTTTTGGATGACTGGCGCTGTGATTTTGACAGCAACAGGAATATACGAAATGTATCGTAATTTACCAATTTTGCTGTTAAGACTTTTGAATAAAAGTAAGCGCAGAAAATATAAGGACATCAACCTGTTTTATTTTGGACAGATTGGAAGAAAAGTAGATTCTGCCGGAAAGCTTATGGCAATTATCGCAATCCTTTTAACGGTATCTTTAAGTACGATGTTTGCAGGTCTTTCTATGGGAGCAGGATATAAGGCGAATATGGAAGCGTATTATCCGTATGATGCGGGAGTTGCCCTGGATGCCCCGCTGACGAAAAAATCCATGGAGCCAATGATAGAATTTACCAGACAGCAATGCAAGGTAGAAGATGAACTGATTTATTATCTTTATGGAACAGATACGTATCCGGTGGAAGCCCTAGCCTTATCCGATTATAATCATTTACGTTGTATGCTTGGATTAAAGCCTGTAAGCCTGTCTGCAAATGAATTTTTCATTCACTGTGATACATGGAATTATGTAGAGAAGATTCAAAAAGCGTTAGAGCAGAAAAGCAAAATTACATTAGCTGGAAATGTTCTTGAAATTGCAGAAACAGCAATTCATACAGAACCCATGGAACAATATCAAATGGCAGGTACAAGAGGATATGCTCTGGTAGTACCTGATCAAGTGGCAAACCAGCTTTCCGGTGAAAAAATTCGTTTAGTTATGAAATTGGAAAATGGAGGATATCCGGAGTTAAAACACGAATTGAAGAAGTTTTTGCATGACCCGAATGCATGGATGCCGGAGCTTCAAGATGGAAAAAGTTTACCAGAACAGGTAACCATGGGCGTAACTGTAAAGGCATGGGGCGTTGAAAACTCTTTAACCGGATTTGCGGCAATTTCTTTTTGTGGCTTATATTTAAGTATTATTTTTATTATTTTATCTTCTACAATATTAGCTTTTGAACAACTTTCAAAAATAGACTATAATCGACGTAATTATCAGATTTTGGATAAAATGGGAGTAGCACAAAAAACAAGAAGAAACCTTATAAAAAAAGAAGTAGGGGTTCTGTTTTTCATTCCGGCGATTCTTCCAATGATCATAATGATATTTCTGATTGCAGGAGCAAATCAAGTATTTGGAGAAGCAATCTTGCAGGAAAATTTATTCTTGACATACGGAATCGTTACATTGGCAGTATTTGGCGGAATTTATTTGCTATATTATTGGGCTACAACCTCTGTTTTTCAATATGCAGTCTTAAAAAAGGAACTTTATAGATGACAGAATTGTAAGATCAAGGAGATGACATAGAAGTATGTATTTGAAGCTGGCATTGAAAAATATGAAACAATCTACAAAAGATTATCTCATTTATATGATAACTTTGGTTTTATCGGTAGCAATGTTTTACGGATTTTTTTCTATTGTAAGCCCTTACTACAGTAATATGCTTCCAATAAGTATTCACATGGAAATTCTGAATAAAGCTATGAGGATTGCTGTTCCGGCGGTAGGAATATTGATACTTTTTTTAGTTTCCTATGTAAACCGTTATATGCTAAAGCGAAAACAAAAAGAGTTTGCACTTCAGACAATTATTGGTATGGAACAAAGAACAGTAGCATGGATTTTCTTTTTGGAGAACCTAATGATTGGAGCACTCGCTCTTATACTAGGAATTTTATCAGGTACTATACTATCTCAACTGATTAATGCAGCTGTACTTAAGGCATTTAAACAAGAATTTAAACTATATTTTATGCTATTTCCAGATACTGTATTATGGACGGTATGTTTTTTTGGAATTATCTTTTTCATAACTGGTTTAAAAAATGTTCGTACCATACGAAAAATGAAAATTATCGACATGATTCAGAATAGTCAGAAAGGCACACAATTTTTAAATCTTCATCAGCAGTTTGGAAAATCCAGTTGGTGTGTGGCGGCTTTATCAGCCGTGATTTTAATAATGCTTTCTCCGATTGTATCTATAAAGAACATAAATATTACTCTATGGATGAAAATTGGTGGGACGATCATAACTGCTTTAGGAAATTGCATACTTGTTTGTTGGTTCTTCATGGACAGAAGAAAGAAGAGAACAGGGAGTCTTCCATTGCTTTGCCTTACAATTTCTTGTATGTTGAATGGAATATTTTTACTTTTGCTGAATTCTTTTTTTGAAACATTGGTGCAGAAAGGAATTGCATTGCAGGCTTATGTTACTATGCCTCCATTGATAGCATTGTTTTTCATTCTCTTTGCTGTTATAAGTTTTTTTGGTAATTTAACATGGATTATAGTAAAAGCAACAGAGAAAAATCGCTGTTTTCATTATAATAATTTGTTTTTTGTAGGTCAATTAAAAAGCCGGTTGGGGAATTGCTCAAAAACAATGGGAATTATTACGGTAATAATGCTTTCCGCCATTGTGCTGTTTGTATGGTTCCCTATAATGGCTGTGCGAATTCATTCTTATCAGCAGGTAATGTCGGCTTTTGATGTGCAGCTTGGAACGATGTATACAGCGGATTTAAAAAACTTTCCTACTGGAACCTTGGATTATGAGTATATAAAAAAATATCTGGAGAAAAAAGGATATCCCATTACTTTAGAAGCACAAATTGAGCTGTTTTCTTTAGGAGAAGAAAAATTACAATCGAAAAATAAATTTCCAGTCCTAGCTGTTTCTGTATCTGATTATAACGCAATCCGGAAATTATCTAATCTCCCGGAAATTCAATTAAAGGAAGATGAATATGGAATTGCGTGGGATCACAAAACACAGGAAAAAACGATTCAGGATTTAGATAAAACGGAGCATAAGATAAAAGTAGAAAATCAAAATCTTAGCAAGGCAAAAAAATCAGATTATAGAGAAAAAAAGGGAATCGGACTTTTTACAAGCAAGACAGAAGGAGTATATATTATTCCAGACAAGTATTGTCGGAAACTGCCTCTAGCAGTAACATTTTTTGCTGCAAATTCAGAGAAATCCCTTTCATATGAAACAGCAAAATTGTTTGAAAAAGATATGGAAATATATCAGAAAAGTTTAAATAGATTTTCAGAAGAACAATTATATATCCGTCTGCAGACGTTACAAGAAAATGAAGGAATTTCCAATATGCTGTTACTATCACTAATAGGTTCATATAGTGCAATGGTTCTGATTGTAATGGGATTGACAATGCTGTCAATCCAACAAATGACAGATGCAGTTGAACAAAAACAGAGATTTCAAATAATTGAAAAAATGGGAGTGGATCGAACAACTCGAAACCTATACATTCGTCAACAGATGATGTTTTGGTTCGGCTTACCTGTTGGTGTCGCTGTAGTCGGAAGTGTGGGAACTTTGGCTTTTCTCATTTATAATACCTATAAAGAAATTATTGCTTATCTTACAATATCAGAGATCTTACAGATTTGTGGAGGGGTATATGTCGCATTTGCAATGATTTTATTGGGCTATTTTTCTGCGACCTACTATTTATTCAAAAGAAATATGACATATAGAGTTATATAATCCTCAGTTTTTTCTTCTATGTTTGTAGCAGAAAGAATGTAATAAAATACAATATTTTTAGAGATTAGGACATTTCTGTATTTATAATGCTTCCAATAAGTATTCACATGAGAATTCTAAATAAAGCTATAAGGACGGTAGGGATATTGATACTTTTTTAGTCTCCTATGTAAACCGTTATATGCTAAAGCAATAGCAAAAAGCTGATAGACAAAGCAAGCACTAAAAAATCAGCCCGTCACCCAAACAGTGTGCAGAAACCTACATGAGAAAAGCGGTCATGCTTCTTGGCGTGACCGCAAATTAAACTTAAGATTTAGCTGTTTTCTTTCGTTTTATCAGAAGAACTACAAAGAAACAAATCAAAGCAATGTTCACAAAAGAAATTATAATGCTTCCTTCCATTTTATAAATACCACCAGACAACAAAGCATTTCCACTAAATGTAGTATTAAACAGATGTGGATAATCTTCAGCTAAAGATACACCGCCCAAAATAATAGATCCTACACTATTCCACAAAAAGTGCATAAGAATTGAAGTTAATAGAGTATGCGTGTATTCTAAAACAATGGTCATCAAAAGGCTCATAGTTAAGACATTTAATACTGGAATTATTCCAGCTTCAAATGCGCCACCATGCATAAAAGTAAATAGAGCTGTTGATATAATCGTTGCAGCAATTATATTATGTTTCGCTTTTATCATCTGGTACAAATAACCACGAACAAGCAGTTCTTGCATTATGGTGTTAATAAAAGCGGACAAAATCCATAACCATAGCATAGAAACAACATTGACCTGCGTTACTTTTAATACGCCAAATAATGACATAATGCAGAAAGAAAGCCCCAACCAAGCCATTCCGGAAATGATACCTATAAGACAATTTCTGAAAGGGCTGGACAAGGCGAAAATCCTTACATTTTTCTTCTCTATAAACCAGAATAAAATACTTACCCCAATAATACAGAGAAACGGAATTAGCTCGGCCGCAAACCTCCAAATTGCAGGATTTTCAAAATCTGGTACAGGTATAAAACTGACAAGTAACGCCCAACCAACAAAATACAACAATACTTTTGTTGTTGTTATCAAAATTTTTTTCATTCGAATCACTCCTTTGAAAGCTATTACTATATTTAAGTCAGCTACAAATTATACCACACCAATGTAAATTTTACTATATCGGAATGCGAAAAATTGTGGAAATGGGCAGTGTCTCTCAAAAGACGCATGACGAATAACAATCTGGCAATAGCTATCATGGGTATAGCGGTATGTTCTTGATAGGCTTCCTATTCAGTCATAGAAACGTTCTCTTTCTTCAATTATGGGAAGGGGCGGCAGCACTTTTTGCTGTCGCCCTTTGATTACCTACCAACAAGGACAGGCTCGGCTGGATCATTATTTCTCAAAGACCGTAATACAGTTTGATTGCCTTAGCAATATATTCTGCGCACCCTGCCCCGTATTGTTTATCTGTAACCTCAGCTAATTTTTCATTAGATGAATATTCTTTTGCTAAATCAATCAAGATGTTTCTTGCATTGTTAAGCATAAACATTGTTTTATAATTCTCTGCAAGCATTTCAACAGCGGAATGTGCCATCTCCATATTGCCTGTTTCTTTTGCTGCCATAAATTGCTTATAGATTTTGGCATTTTCATCTTGCCCCTGCTTTATTTCTTCGACACTCCCTGTTGACTGCATGACTGCTTCCATTACCTTTTCTTTGCTGCCATACCACTTCAATAAGTCTGCGGTTGCTCGCTCATTTGCAAAGCCGGAAATCAAATACTCTTTGTACTTTTCCATACTCCCGTATTTTTGCACCTGTTCATCAAGGCTTTCTTTCGACATACATGACAAAATATGGTTTACCATTTTCTGTACTTCTTCATTGCCAAATGCTCCAAAACTCATAGTATTAACTCCTTTCATTACGTCTGTTATCAACTCAATAATTCCATTTAGTCGATTTCGTTTTTGCTCCAATAAAGACTTTTGAGCCAACAAAGCCCGCTCTTTATCATAATTAGGGTTATCCATGATTTTTTTGATATCTATCAATGGGATTTCCAATTCTCTAAAGAACATAATTTCTTGCAATTTTTCTAATGCTTTGTTGTCATAAAGCCGATAACCAGCTTCCGTTAATTCCGTTGGCTTTAATAGACCGATTTCATCATAATATCTTAACGTTCTTATACTTATTCCGGTTATCTCAGACACGTCCTTTACAGTTTTCATTATTTCCTCCTTTCGATTCAATCGTAAACCGTTACGCAACGAGAGAGTCAATAGTATTTTTAATTTTATCACATTTTTTTGTAGCGGAATAGTGAACTGCTATCTATCAGTCTTTGTGTTACTTTACTACACATGAACATTTCTTCTATGTTTGTAGCAGAAAAAGGTAATAAACCACAATATTTTTTGAAATTAGGACATTTCTGTGACATTTGTATTTTACAATATGACTATAGAAAGTAGGTGTCGTTATGAAAAAGAATCATGAGGTTGTTGGAGTGGTTATTGACGCAATTCAACAAAATGATACGCTGAAATTTTTATCAGCCATATTAGAATGTACAATTAAAGATTTTGATAAGATAACTTACAATGAAAACAGCACAGTAGAAGACTATCTGTCTACCTTTCCCATATTTCAAAATGATGTATTTTCGATGCAGGCAATGTTAGAACTTGCAGGTTTGAAAGGAACAGAAAACCATTCTATCAAAGAGTTGACAATTGGTGAGAAAAAATTACTGCTATTGATAACTCTTATTGTTGATACATCAAAACAATATTTGCTTCAAAATTTATTTCAGAATATGCAGGAGCCAGAAGTGAAATGTGCCACTGAATTATTAAAAGAAATGTCAACATATACGGATATTATTTTGGTTAGTTCATCAACGTATGGATATGAAATATGTGACAGGATGATTTACTGGCCGGATGATCATAGAATAGATGATGGCGAATACCATATTTCACGAAATAAGATTAAAGAAATGTGTATCATGCCCACCTTTATTATGAAGGAAATAATAAAAGTGATAAAAGAAAACCAAACTACAGATATAGCAATACCACTTTGGAGAGTAGTTCCGGGAGAATATGAAGAATACGCATATCAGGTATTAAATTCAAATGCAGATAAGGAAAGATTTGACTATCCATATATATCACATAGACCTTTCCGATACGGTGATGTTTATTGGATTATGGAACATCAATTACAGGAATTGGAAGTAAATGGGAATAGGTGCTTTGAAGAAGCACATTTTATACCGGACGAAGCAATAATTCATGCGAAGTGTAGCGAATATTTCTTCAGATGTTGTAAAGAAGCAAAAAGGATTTTTTATGACTATGCAAAAAATCATGTAGAGGAACTGTAAGGAATTTGATAAACTGGAATAGTACTGAAAAACTTTCTTGTAATAAATCCTCCTTGTCTAGTAAATTAAAAAACTATTAATAAATTCTTTCCATTTTCTTAAATATAGCAATGTATAATGAATGATAAAATCGATATTACTATTAGAAACTATTATGAGCATGTTGGACCAACAAACTTTCTATAATTACTAGAAAGCTCATTAAAAACTGCAGGGAGGTACATAGATATGGAGATGATACAAAGTAACCAAACAGGGACAGCAATTCAGCTTAATTTATTTGAATCAATTAAAGACTTACTTTTGGTAAAACCTATTTTTCTAATAGGAGTTTTTCTAATAGGATTTTTCTTATTTTGGATATTTAATAAAGATAAAACGTTACCTAAACTGAAAATAACTGTTTTGTCGTTGGTAATGTATTACTATTTATGTTTGATGTTAGTAAATATTGTAGGTATCCCTACTCTTGATGAATATAAAAGACTGTTGCAGTTGGGTGAAACTTTCTTTAATCCTAATGTAAATCTTATTCCTTTTAGTGATGGATTTAGTTTGAGTTTTATTTTGAATATTTTTCTATTTATCCCATTCGGATTTTTGTGTCCATTGATCAGTAAAAGTTATGAACGTATAAGAAATACATTTTTAATTGGTATGGGGTTATCTTTTTTTATTGAAATTGTTCAGTTATTTACATTGTATAGGGCGACAGATATAAATGATCTTTTAACAAATGGCATTGGAACAATATTAGGTTATTTATGTTTTAGATTGATTACAAGGTTCCGAATAGTAAAGAGATCTTCTAAGGGCAACTCTATAAAGAAAGATTACACCGTATATATTCCATTTATCATTATTTTAGTTACTTTTGTATTAGGATTTTTTAGTTAAGAAGTGTAAAAAGATAAAGTAAGAGTTGAATTGTACCACTTAGAATGGGGTTATAAGAGCAAGAGCCTTACACTTTAAATAATTACATTAATGATTCTAAACATATTTTATAGATGCACAAAAAACAAAATGTGGGCAACATATTTCATGACATTTGGTAGTTTTCGAAAAAAGGAAGGTTATAAAAATGGAAAAAGAAACAATCGGAACGATAATTTCAGTGACTAAACAATGGTGGTTAAAAGTAAACCGTAAATCTGTCCGAATTCATGGCATGGATGGAGCAGACTTTCCATATATAATAAAGATTAAATATACAATAGAAGGCAAAGATTACATTTGCAGGAAGTGCATTGGTGCTAGTAAGAAGATTCCCGATAAAGGTGCAACGCTTAAAGTCATATATCGTGAAGACAGACCATCTAAGGTGAGAATAGAACTCTAATTCAAATAGCCGATGGAATCTCTTTGGTTGAATGGACAGAAGATAATAGAATAAAAGTTTCAAAAGAATTTGGGTGTAATCGCAATACTTATAATCCCTATCAAGAAAGCGATACCAAAAAAAATTTAGAACTCAAAAGGCGAATTGGTTTTAGAGGTGTCAAAGTCAATAATTCCCTATGTTTATACGCAGACCATTATTGCAAAAAAGAAACCATGTCACTTATTCATGAATGTATCGCAGGTCATAAGTGAAAGGAATTTATAAAATCACACTACAATTCCAAAATGGAGGATTAGAATATAAATGGAAAACAAACAAATTGTAAAGAATTTCTATGAAGCAGTTGTATCAAAAAACTTATTGCAAGAACTCCACCAGTATGTATCGAAAGACTGCCTCCTTAATATTGGTAATGAAAAAATACCATTGGGATTAGAAGGTATGAGAGAACATCTTGTTGCTATAAAAAAGACATATCCGGATTATACGATAAAAATATTACGGCAATTTGCTGATGGTGATTATGTAATTTCTGAATTTCTTATGGAAGGTACACATGAAGGGGAATGGATAGGAATAAAACCGACACATAAAAAAATGGTATTTACAGGTGTTGATATTGACAAAGTAATAAACGGCAAAATAGTGGAACATGGCGGTTCCGTTAATACATTTGAAACATTGCTTGAACATGACTTAATTAAGCCCGTATAAGGTAAAAGTATGATGTATCGGACAGAATTAGTAGAAGAAATTACTGTAAAAAATGTAACCGAGAAAATCAATGCCAAAATATAGGAAATGGAAAAGGAGAGATTTCGTCTTGTCACAATGTCTTTTTGGGGAACCGAAAGAGCTGTATTGGTTTTAAAAAGGGATTAAAGGGCAGCTTACTTTAACATATATTTTGCCTTTGATCTGCCGATTATGGTGCATTGGCTTCCTTGAGAATATGAGAAATATGCTCATCAGATTTTTAAATTCTAATGCGTAAAAGAAGTGGTTTGATTAACAGTTATATTTCCCATAGACCATAATTGATAATGCAAAAAATTAAAAATTTCTTAGGAAATTTCGGTGGGGAAATTTAAGGTTTTGAGGTTATTCTTATGGAGTGGTTTCAAGAGGGATTTTTAACAAGTAAAGGAGAAGTGAAAATATGTTACCGATTTCCGACATTCTTATCCGTTCAATAAGTGGGTATGTATTTATAGTTCCAGTTATTATATTGTATTTCTTATATCTAAAAAAATCGGGAAGAAAACAAAGTTTTCTACACATTACCTCTGTATTTGTGTTTTGCTATTATCTATTTGGAATTTTAACCGTAACAGGTATTGGTTATACAAGCACAATATCATTTTGTCCGAGGATTTCCCTAATTCCGTTTTTCGGTATGATAAGTGGACCAATAGAAACCATACTTAATCTTGTTTTATTTGTACCTATGGGCTTTTTTCTGCCATTTCTGTATAAGAAGTATCATCATATAAAGACGGTTGTATTAACTGGACTTCTGTTCTCTTTATCTGTTGAAATTGTTCAAATGTTTGACTGGGGTGCAACAGATATAAACGATCTTATTATAAATACGGCTGGAACCTGCTTGGGATATTGGATTTATTATCTGCTTTCAAAAATTTTACCCAATTATTTTAGAAAAGGGGTTCAATCTGAGAATGCTAATGATATTGTCGAAGTGTTTTTGTTTGCATTTTGTACATTTATAATCATGGTTACAGTTCAGCCTTGGGTAATTCATAGTCTTCTCAATATCGGATAAAAATGATTATTGAATGGGATCCAATAGAGAAGAATCAAAAGTGTAAATTACAATCTTTGAATGGAGTAGACACTAGCAATAGCATTAAAAATATCGAGGTTAGATATATGATAGACCGCAAAGATTACACCTGCCGAAAAATGGATTGGCACATAAACAAAGTTGCTGACAAGGGAGCTACGATTAGAGTTATGGGAGGTAACATGAAAGTATTGGTTAGTGCCTGTATTACGGGAGTGAACTGTAAATACAATGGGAAAAACAACGTAAATATAAGAGCTATCAATTTCTTGAAAGATAAAGATGTTATTTCTATCTGCCCGGAAGTATTAGCAGGTATGAAAATTCCCAGACCTTGCGCAGAAATTGTGAATGGAAGAGTAGTTGATGAAACCGGAAATGACGTTAGTTTAGAATATGATAAAGCAGTGCAGATCGCATTATCAAAAATTCAAAATGAAAATATTGACCTCGTTATACTGCAATCCAGAAGTCCGACTTGTGGCGTCAACCAGATATATGACGGTAGCTTTGCCGGGAAATTAATTTCTGGAATGGGATTGTTTGCAAAAGAACTAAAACAAAGGGGATATAAGGTTATTGATGTTGAAGAAATATAAGTTTTAGTTTCTTATTTACCCAAATAACAAATCTCAATTTGTTTGATTTTATAATATCATTGAAAGGATATAAAAAGTTCATAAGGAATCATAAAAGGCAGGTTTCTGAATGGGAACTTGCTTTTTAACAATCTGGTTTTATTTCTTGTGTCTTTTAAAATATCGAATTATAATGAAATGGAATCTCATTTGGGAAGGAGCATTAATAGATGTACAATATTTTGATAATTGATGATGATCAAGAACTTTGTCTTTTGATTAAACGCAGTATTCTATCGGAAGATATAGAAGCGGATTTTTGTAATACAGGAAAAGCAGGACTACAAAAATTGAAAGAAAAGCAATATCAGCTTGTTATACTGGATGTGATGATGCCTGGAATGGACGGTTTTGAAACGCTGGAAGAAATCAGAAAAGAAAACAGCTTGCCGATTTTGATGTTCACATCCAAAAATGACAGCTTTTCTAAAGTTAGGGGCTTACGGGCTGGAGCTGACGATTATCTCACAAAACCTTTTGATATGGATGAACTGATTGCCCGTATCGTTTCTTTGATCCGCCGTTATACCCGCTTTAATCAGCAAGAGGGCACTGCACAGCAGCAACTTATATTTGATGGATTGAAAATTGACCTCGAAAATCGCTCGATTACTACGGAAAACGGAACTTTTGAACTTCCACCAAAGGAATTTGACTTGTTGCTATATTGTGTGAAAAATCAAGGAAAGATTTTGACGAAACAGCAGATATATGAAAAAGTCTGGGGAGAAGAATACTTCTATGACGATAGTAATATTATGGCGATCATCAGTCGGCTTCGTAAAAAACTAGAAGTCAATCCTTCAAGTCCGAAGTATATCCAAACGGTCAAAGGAATTGGCTACCGCTTTAATAAGGAGGTATAGCTGGTATGGAAATCATCATTTTCTTGTCCATTGTGATTGCTGTTTTGGCTGTGCTGATCTCCATCTTTCTCATTCAGCACGTAAAGAAGCAAATAGCAGAAATGACAGATGCCTTAATTGATGTGAAAAACGGAAATGGCAATCGGCGTATTTTGTCTGCAACAAATGAACTGGTTGCCCCCATTGCCTATGAAATCAATGAGATTGTTGTGGCTTATGAAAACAGGCTTTCTATTGTCCGGCAGACAGAAGAAACCAACCGCCAGCTTATGACGAGCCTTTCCCATGATGTCCGAACGCCCCTTACCACTCTTATTGGGTATCTTGATGCTGCACATAAAGGGCTTGTTACTGGGAAAGACCGGGATGATTATATCGAAACCGCCCGTCGGAAAGCTCACGATCTGAAAGAATATATTGATGTACTCTTTGACTGGTTCAAATTAAATTCCGATGAGTTTGCTTTGGAGATCCAGTCTGTTGAAGCTGCAGAGCTGACAAGAAATATCCTGATTGACTGGATACCTATTTTTGAGGATAAGCAGGTTGATTATGACATTGATATTCCTGAACAACCTGTCCGAGTAAGGCTTGATATGGACAGCTATATGAGGATCATAAATAATCTCATTCAAAATGTAATCGCCCACAGTCATGCAGACAAAGTTGAGATTTCCCTGTCAAAAAAGAAAAATAATATGAGGCTACTGGTGGCAGATAATGGTGTGGGGATTGAGAAAGAAGATTTGAAACACATTTTTGAACGGCTTTATAAGTGTGATAAAGGTCGGTCTGAAAAAGGCAGCGGTCTGGGCCTTTCTATCGTCCATCAATTAGTAGAAAAGATGGGTGGAAACATAACAGTTGAAAGTTTACCAGGAAAAGGAACTGAATTTACTTTGCTTTTTCCTTTGGATGATTGAGCAGGTTCCCGTCCTTGCGGCGGGAGCCTTTGTCATTTTTGCTTTATCCTAAATTGCAAGGTTAATGCAAGGTTGCGGCAAGGTTAATGCAAGGTTGGCGTGATAGAATACCTTACAGAACAGGAGGTTTTGAATATGGATACAAATTACATCATTGAAACAAAAAATCTGACGAAGCAATACGGCTCACAAAAGAGTGTGGCTGACTTAAATATCCATGTGAAGCGTGGGAGAATTTATGGTCTGCTGGGCAGAAACGGAGCCGGAAAAACCACTACCATGAAAATGCTGTTGGGCTTAACGAAGCCGACTTCCGGGGAGGTCAAAATCTGGGGGAAACCCTTGCAGGGGAATGAAAAGAAATTGCTGCCCCGTATTGGTAGCTTGATTGAGTCTCCCGGCTTTTATCCCAATCTGACCGGCACAGAGAACCTGCGTATCTTTGCTACCCTGCGGGGCGTACCAAACAATCATGCCATCAAAGATGCTCTGGATCTGGTAGGACTGCCTTACAAAGATAAAAAGCTCTTTTCACAGTATTCTCTTGGTATGAAGCAGCGGCTTGCCATCGCCCTTGCCGTTATGCACGATCCAGAACTTTTAATTTTGGATGAGCCGATCAACGGTCTCGATCCTATCGGTATTGCAGAAGTACGCTCCTTTATTCGGGAGCTTTGCGACGCAAGAGGAAAAACTATTTTGATTTCCAGTCACATTCTTTCGGAGATTTCTTTGCTGGCTGACGATATTGGAATTATCGACCACGGCGCGTTGCTGGAAGAAGAAAGCCTTGCTGAGCTGGAGCAAAAAAGCAGTAAGCATATCCGTTTTACGCTCTCTGATACTGCACAGGCGGCAAGAATTTTGGAACGCAATTTCCATGAAAACCATTTTTCCATACAGGACGACCACAATCTGCGCCTGCACAACCTTGATCTGCCTGTGGGGAAAATTGTAACTGCCTTTGTAGAAAACGGATTGGAGGTATCGGAGGCGCATACCTGTGAAGAAAGCCTTGAAGATTATTTCAAGCGTGTGACGGGAGGCGAGGGAATTGCTTAAACTCATTAAATGCGAATTTTGGAAATTAAAGCGGAAAAGATTATTATACGCACTGATGTCATTATCGTTATTTTTTCCGTTGATTTTGGCATATATGGCAAAGGCGGGAACAGGTGCAGATACAACGGAACACTATCTTCAAACCCGATTTGATTATGTTTATACAATGATGTTGGGATATGGCTTGGTTTTTTTGCTTCCTTGTTTAATTGGTATCATTGCCGCTATTTTGTTTTTTATAGAAAGAGATTGCGATACTTCGAAAAACCTTAGAACAATTCCTGTTACAAATACACAGCTTATTATGGCAAAAATTTCTATGCTCTTTATCTTCAGCATTACATTTTGTCTAACAAGCACATTATCTGTCGCATTGTTTTGTAAGCTGTTTCATGTAGGAATGGTTTATGGTATGACTTATAAGATATTTATGAGCCTTAT
>OCAT01000099.1_pt1 | contig 83480 bp, 66 predicted proteins | sample 1538311 | NCBI WGS metagenome assembly OCAT01 (sample SAMEA2580287, study PRJEB22360) | human gut metagenome | biome: human gut; feature: human-associated habitat; material: faeces | place: Denmark | collected 2008/2010
TTAGGAAGATGAGAAGATTTTTTATACTTTTGTCCTCGCATTTAGAAAGAATGGCCCCGTAGCTTAGTGAATAGAGCGTCAGATTCCGGTTCTGAAGGTCGTGCGTTTGAATCGCACCGGGGTCACAGATGAATCCCTTGATAATCAGTAGATTATTGAGGGATTTTTGCATTTAGTGTTGTTGTTGAGCGCTGATAGTGTTACATATTGCATAAAAAATAAGAATTAGTTATTAAAATAAGGTAAAGCGGCAAGTTATTTCGATAATTGTATGTTCTGTAGTGAAGAAATAGTGGAATGTGAATTATAGAGAGTGGTTATTGTAAAATTCGGATAAAACGTTTTATTCGGATCATTCAATATCTATGAGTTTACGTTTGGTTATATTGATTTTGAGAAATAATTTTGTATGGCAACAGTAAAAGTAAAATTCCGTGCATCTTCCGTCGCTACGAAAGAAGGTACACTTTTCTATCAAGTGATTCATAAGCGTATAGTAAGACAAATACATACCGGATACAAGTTGTTTCCTGCGGAATGGGACGCGGTACATTCGGAGGTTGTCCTGTCTTCGGTAACTAGTGAAAGTCGGAGAGATTACTTGCTTTCTTTGAAAAATTCTCTGTTGGAGGATAGTGTAAGGCTGAAGAATATTATTACCCGTCTTGAGCGTTCAGGCATTGCTTATACTTCAGATAGTTTGGTGGAACTTTATTGTGCATCCACAGAGCATAGTGGTTTCATATCCTTTACTCTTCATCTTATCAAGGAGTTAAATCAAATTGGCAAACACCGTACCGCTGAAACTTATATGACTACATTAAACAGTTTCATACGTTTCCGGAAAGAGAAAGATGTCCTGCTGGAAGAAGTTGATTCCAGTTTGATGATGAAATATGAGAGTTATTTGAAGTCTACCGGTATTTGTCCGAATACCACCTCTTATTATATGCGGAATCTTCGGGCTATTTATAATCGTGCTGTGGAGAAGGGCTTGACGGTTCAGCGAAGTCCTTTTAAATATGTTTATACAGGGATAGACAAGACGGTCAAACGTGCTATTCCGTTAGAGGAGATTCGCCGTTTAAAGGAACTTGATCTGACAAAGAGTCCTTCTCTAGCTTATGCGAGAGATATTTTCATGTTTTCATTTTATACCCGTGGTATGTCATTCATTGATATGGCTTTTTTGAGAAAGAAAGATTTGCAGAACGGAATTCTGTCTTATCGCCGGCAGAAGACGGGGCAACAATTATTTATCAAATGGGAGAAGCCAATGCAAGAAATAATTGACAGGTATGATACTCAGGGGAGCCCTTACCTGCTACCTATTATACGAGATATGGAGGTAGACGGAAGGAAACAGTATAAGAAAACTGCCCATTTGGTGAATCAAAAACTGAAAAAACTTGGGATGCGGTTGGGGTTATCTATACCTTTAACTACGTATGTTGCCCGCCATGCCTGGGCTAGCATTGCCAAGAGTAAAAATATTTCCTTGTCTGTTATCAGTGAAGCTATGGGACACGACTCGGAGAACACTACCCGCATTTATCTCGCCTCATTGGATACTTCTTTGGTAGATAAGGCAAATAGTCTTATTCTTAAATCATTGTAGAGATAAGATAATCTACCATATAGCCATGAAACTGTAAATCGGAAATATGTATCAAAGGATATGTATGATTTGCTGTTACTTTTTTTGCACATTAAAACTTTCCTAAAGTAAGGATATAACAAAGTAAAACAGGATCCGGATACGATCTAATAGTCATTATACATCATTCTTAATTCTATAATGATATCGTACTGGTTATTAAAGAGAAACTACAAGAAGGGATAATATTGATATAAGCTAAATTTGTTTAGCAAAATATAGTTCTCTCTATAAGAGAAATACTAACGGGTACAAAGGTACGTAATTTATTGGAAATAACAGCATAAAACAGATGTAATTTTGGGTAATTGCTTCTTCTAGAGAAGGATTTACTTAACAAATGTTTAATTATCATTAATTATATAACGATTGTAATTATCTGATATCTAAGTTGTTAAATTAAAATTTACACCCTGTTATTTATCTTATAGAGAGAAATAAGAAGTAAGGTTGTAAATAGACCTTGAATGCATCTTGTATGGTGAAGATGAAACAGTCTGATAATAACGGGGAGGAATCTCTTATTTTTGTAGAATTTGATTGTAACTGCTTGATATATAGTTCTATATATGATCGGGCAGGACTAGGATAATTGTCTTGAGGTTTTATGGCGCTTCTGAAGAATGAACAACGGATGCATTGGTATGTAATGCGTGACCTCAAACGTCCCAATGCTAAATTGCCTGCTTATAAGCAGCTCAGTGATGAACATCTAGAAGTATTTACTCCTATGCAATGGCGGTTAAAGTTGAAAAATGGCAAACGAATCCGTGAAGAAGTACCGTTTATGCAGGACCTGCTTTTTATTCACGATACAAGAGAAGTTCTAGATCTGTTTGTTCGTAAAATACCGACCCTTCAATATCGTTACCAGAAAGGTGGCGGTTATTGTCAGCCTATGATGGTTGCCGATTTGGATATGGAGCGTTTTATACGTGCTGTCCGAGGTTCGGAAAATCCTAAATATTATTTACCTGAAGAGATAAGCGATACAATGTATGGTCGTATGATCCGTATTATTGGAGGTCCTTTTGAAGGTTATGAAGGCCGTCTGCTTACTACCCGTGGCTCTAAGGTCAAACGTCTTCTTGTCGAACTGCCTAATTTCTTTTCGGTGGGTGTAGAAGTAAATCCTGATTTGATAGAAATAATATAATTATGTACGATTTATACTATTATTCTAGTTGCTTATAATCAGCGTTGTAATAATATATGATAATTAATTGGGGGGATTTAAATTATGAAACACGCATTTGACCGTTTTATTCATTATTTACAGAAAAACTACTTTAGCTATTGGGTTGTATTGGGAATCGATACATTCATAGCTTTACTGTGTACTTGGGTGTCATTTATTGGCATTCATTATATTACGGAAACTTCCAAAGAAATAGTTTCACTTTTCCATATCTTGGCGGTTTCAGTTATATCGAGTGTTTTGGGGGCTACTCTATTTCATACTTATCGTAATACGATTCGTTTTTCCCAGTTGAAGGAATTATGGAGGTTGGCGGGAAGTGTGCTCATAAAGGCTGTCTGCATAGCCATTGTCATTTGGTTTCTCCTGCCACAGACGGGATTACATAACAGTCAGAAAATAATTTTTGTACTGTTTGATGCTATGCTTACTTTTATTGTCATGGTTGGGTTTCGTATACAGTTGATTATTGTTTATGAATTCTTGCTGAATGTACTGAATAAAAAGAATATGCGTATTCTGATTTATGGCATTGATGATAAGAGTGTGGCATTGAAAGTCCGGTTACTGAACAGTTCTCATTATAAAGTTGTAGGCTTTTGTATTTACGGAACAGGTAATTCTATTCGGCGTGTGGCTGATCTTCCTGTTTATTCTTTTAAAGATGAAGAGTGCTTCAATAAACTGATTCGTAAGAAATGTATCGGAGGCATCTTGTTTGCCCGCTATGAGAATACCCGTGAAGAGGAAGGACGTTTGCTTCAGTATTGTAAAAGAAACGGGTTGAAAACACTGATAGCTCCGAGTATTAGTGAGGCTGACGAAAACGGAAGTTTCCACCAGTGGGTACGTCCTATCAAGATTGAGGATTTGCTGGGTCGCTCAGAAATTCATATTAATATGGAGGAGGTGATGACTGAGTTTTGTGGCAAGGTTGTGTTGGTGACAGGAGCTGCCGGTAGTATTGGTAGCGAGCTTTGCCGGCAATTGGCTCAGATGAATATCAAGAAACTGATCATGTTTGACTCTGCCGAGTCACCTCTGCATAATGTCCGTCTGGAATTTGAGAAGAATTATCCCGGTCTTGATTTTGTTCCTGTCATTGGAGATGTCCGCGTGAAAGAGCGTCTTCGTATGGTGTTCGATATCTATCACCCTCAGGTGATCTTCCATGCTGCTGCTTATAAGCATGTTCCGTTAATGGAGGAAAATCCCTGTGAAGCTGTGCTGGTCAATGTGGTCGGTTCGCGTCAGGTTGCTGATATGGCTGTGGAATACGGAGCTGAGAAAATGATCATGGTTTCTACCGATAAGGCGGTGAATCCGACCAATGTAATGGGCTGCTCGAAACGTTTGGCAGAAATCTATGTACAGAGTCTGGGATGTGCTATTCGTGAGGGAAAAGTGAAAGGTCATACCAAATTTATCACTACCCGCTTTGGAAATGTCTTGGGTAGTAACGGCTCTGTAATTCCCCGTTTTAAGGAACAAATCGAGAATGGTGGTCCTGTCACAGTGACTCATCCCGATATCATCCGTTTCTTTATGACTATTCCCGAAGCTTGTCGCCTGGTAATGGAGGCCGCTACTATGGGTGAGGGCAATGAGATTTTTGTCTTTGAGATGGGTAAGGCTGTGAAGATTGTTGACTTGGCTACTCGTATGATCGAACTGGCCGGTTATCGTCCGGGTGAAGATATTGAAATAGAGTTTACGGGATTACGTCCGGGTGAGAAACTTTATGAGGAAGTCCTGAGTGATAAGGAGAATACGATTCCTACTGAAAATAAGAAAATTATGATAGCTAAGGTACGTCATTATGAATATGCTGATATTCTTGACACTTACGCGGAGTTTGAGAAGTTGTCGCGTACAGTAAAGATCATGGATACGGTGAGGTTGATGAAGAAAGTGGTACCGGAGTTTAAATCAAAGAATTCACCGCGGTTTGAGGTTCTAGATAAAGAATTAGAATAATCTATAACACTAACATAAATCAACAATGGATATGAAAGATTTAAAGATTGCTGTTGCAGGTACCGGATATGTTGGTCTTAGTATAGCAACACTTTTGTCGCAGCATCACCAGGTGACGGCAGTCGATGTGATTCCCGAGAAAGTAGATATGCTTAATCGTAAACAATCACCTATTCAGGATGAGTATATAGAGAAATATTTGTCCGAAAAGGCATTGAATCTAACTGCTACGCTTGACGGTGCTAAAGCATACAGTGATGCGGATTTTGTAGTCATAGCAGCTCCTACTAATTATGATCCGGTGAAGAATTATTTTGATACTCATCATATAGAAGATGTCATAGATCTTGTTTTAAGTGTCAATCCTGATGCTGTGATGGTAATCAAGTCTACTATTCCTGTAGGATATTGTCGGGGACTTTATTTGAAATATGCCCGTAAAGGAGTAAAGAAGTTTAATTTGCTTTTTTCTCCGGAGTTTCTTCGTGAGAGTATGGCTCTTTATGATAATTTATATCCAAGTCGTATTATTGTTGGTTATCCAAAATTTATAGAGAGCGAACAATTTAAAGAGGAAAATGAAGCAATCAAGGCTGTTGCGGATATTCCTGTCCTAGAGAAGGCTGCACGTACTTTTGCCGCATTGCTTCAGGAAGGAGCAATTAAGGAAGATATTCCTACCCTTTTTATGGGTTTGAAGGAGGCGGAAGCTGTTAAACTGTTTGCTAATACCTATCTTGCTTTACGTGTTAGCTATTTTAATGAACTTGATACTTATGCGGAGATGAAGGGGCTTGATCCGCAGTCAATAATACAAGGTGTTGGCTTGGACCCTCGTATTGGCACACACTATAATAATCCATCCTTTGGTTATGGTGGTTATTGTTTGCCTAAAGACACGAAACAACTCTTGGCTAATTATCAGGATGTACCTCAGAATATGATATCTGCAATCGTAGAATCAAATAAGACTCGCAAGGATTATATTGCTGATGCAGTACTTCGTATGACTAGGTGGTATGGTTATTCTGAGAATAACGAATATAGCCATTCTGATATCTCTAACCAACCGCCAGTTGTTGGTGTGTACCGTTTGACAATGAAATCAAATTCAGACAATTTTCGCCAGTCCGCTATTCAGGGAATCATGAAGCGTATAAAGGCTAAGGGTGCAGAAATCATCATTTATGAACCTACGCTTGAAAATGGTACATTGTTCTTTGGTAGTAAAGTTGTGAATAACTTAGAGGAATTTAAGACAAGTAGCCATGTAATCATTGCTAATCGCTATGACGCTTGTCTTGATAATGTAAAAAACAAGGTTTATACACGAGATGTTTTTAGAAAAGATTAAACAGACAAAAGCTAAAATTAGTGCTTGAAATTATAAGTTTAAACGTGCGTAATTTATAACAATAACATCATAATTAATAATTATGGCTTACAGATATTTACAATTTCCTAAGGACTCATTGTTCCTCGTCACTGGAGCTGCAGGTTTTATTGGCAGCAATCTTTGTGAAGCAATTCTCGAAATGGGGTATCGTGTACGTGCACTCGATGATCTCTCTACCGGTAAGCAGAAGAATATCGATATGTTCCTTGAAAATCCTCGTTATGAGTTTATCAAAGGAGATATTAAAGACCTTGATACCTGTATGAAAGCTTGTGAAGCCGTAGATTACGTTCTCAATCAGGCAGCATGGGGGTCAGTTCCTCGTTCCATCGAGATGCCACTGTTTTACTCTCTCAACAATATTCAGGGTACTCTCAATATGCTTGAAGCAGCTCGCCAGAATGGCGTAAAAAAATTTGTTTATGCATCTTCTTCTTCTGTATATGGTGATGAACCTAACCTTCCTAAAAAAGAAGGTATTGAAGGTAATCTTCTCAGTCCGTATGCAGTCAGCAAGCGTTGTGACGAAGAGTGGGCTAAGCAGTATACCAAGCATTACGACCTTGACACCTACGGCATGCGCTACTTCAATGTCTTTGGTCGTCGTCAGGATCCGGATGGAGCTTATGCAGCAGTTATTCCTAAGTTCCTCAAACTTCTCATTAATGGTCAGAAGTGCCATATCAATGGCGATGGTAAACAGTCTCGTGACTTCACTTACATTGAGAACGTTATAGAGGCCAATCTCAAAGCATGTCTTGCGTCTTCTTCTGCTGCTGGTCAGGTATTCAACATCGCGTACGGTGGTCGTGAATACCTCATCGATATATACTACGGTCTTACCAAGGCTCTTGGTATAAATATGGAACCAGAGTTCGGTCCTGATCGTGCAGGTGATATCAAACATTCCAATGCCGATATCTCCAAGGCGAAGGAACTCCTCGGATATGATCCAGATTGGTCATTCGAAAGAGGTATCGGAGCTGCTATTGAATGGTACAAGAATAATTTGTGAAAAATAAAAACAACATGATAATGAAAGAGACAAAAATTTGTGTGATTGGCCTTGGTTATGTAGGCCTTCCACTTGCTCGCTTGTTTTCTACTAAGTACAAGACTGTGGGATTCGATATGAACATGAGGCGTTGCGAAGCCCTCATGGCCGGTCATGATGCCACCCTCGAGGTATCTGACGAGCTTCTCCAGGAAGCCATCAATAATCATAGTCTTGTATGTACAGCAGACATTGAACAGATTCGTGACTGTAACTTCTATGTAGTAGCTGTTCCTACTCCAGTTGACGAGAATAACAATCCTGACCTTACTCCTCTCTATGGTGCTTCTACCACTGTTGGTAAGGTTATCTCAAAGGGAGACGTTGTGGTTTATGAGTCAACTGTATATCCTGGTGTAACCGAGGACGAGTGTATCCCTGTAGTAGAGAAAATATCAGGTATGAAGTTTAACGAGGACTTTTTCGCTGGTTACTCTCCTGAACGTATCAACCCAGGTGACAAGAAGCATACTGTAGAGCATATCAAAAAGGTAACTTCAGGTTCTACTCCTGAGATTGGTCAGTATGTTAATGCAATTTATTCTTCAGTTATTATTGCTGGTACTCACCTCGCTCCAACTATAAAGGTAGCTGAAGCTGCTAAGGTTATTGAGAACAGTCAGCGCGATATCAACATTGCCTTCGTCAATGAGCTTTCTCATATCTTCAATAAAATGGGTATCGATACGCTTGATGTACTCGAGGCTGCAGGTACCAAGTGGAATTTTCTTCCATTCCGTCCAGGTCTCGTAGGTGGTCACTGTATTGGGGTTGATCCTTACTATCTGGCTCAGTGTGCTCAACGTCATGGTCACAATCCTGAGATCATCCTTGCTGGTCGTCGCATGAACGATGGCATGGGCGAGTACGTGGCTACCGAGACCGTCAAGCATATGCTCAAGAAAGGCATTCAGGTGCTCAACTCCGAGATTATTATCCTCGGCTTCACCTTCAAAGAGAACTGTCCTGACGTTCGTAACACCAAGGTTATTGACATCTATCGTGCCCTCAAGGAATACAATGTTAATGTAACTGTTTACGATCCATGGGCTAATCCTGCCATCGCAAAGCACGAATATGGTATCGATGTTTTGAACGAGCTTCCAGAAGGCAAGTTCGATGCTGCTATTGCAGCCGTTGCTCACAAGAAGTTCGAGGGTATGGATGTACCTATACTCCTTAAAGAGAAGCACATCATTTTCGATGTTAAGTGCACACTTGATCGTAACATCATTGATGCAAGATTGTAATATATTGTAAGGTTAGTGCGTGCACAGGTGGGTGCGACATAACTTGTAGTGAATTTGTCGAACTATGGTTCGATACCATCACGCACTTCAAAAAAAGTGTCTACTATAGTAGGTACAATTACATGGAATAAGTGACTTCTGACAAATCGAAATAAATTAGAAGAAATGAGTCAAAGATTCATCAATTCTATAATAAATATTAATAATGAAGGAGTTAAGTCAATCCCAAAGAGTATTACATTGGGTAATCATAAGTCTTATTGCCGCATGTTATATGTTGCCTCAGCTACAATACTTTATCCGTATTCAGCAACTAGCAGTAATAACCTTTGTGTACGCTATAATATTTATTGTACGAGAGGATATCAAAAGCTTTATAGTTTTGAAGTATAGTATTCCATATATATTGACGATGTTTTTGGTTGGCTACTCGTTAGACTTTAAATATGGTTTATTTCATCCATTCTTATTAATGTGGAATATTATATTCCCGGCAATATTATGCTCGTTTGTTATTAGGAAAGATGATGCAATATTAAATAAATTGATTATCCTTACCACAATCATTCTTTTTCTTTTTGTGGGTTATCAAACGATTGGCCAATTTGCAGATAATAATATGATTGCTCGTATGATGACAAGTGGTGATACTGACGAAGACTACAAAGCCGAAATGATGCTGCTCGGAGTTGGTGGTTTTGGCCTTTCGTATTGTGCTGGTATTTATTTACTTATTTCATTAATCCTTTTCAAGAAATTTAGTATTACAAAAATTGAAGCGGCTATAACTGTTTTATTATTGGTAGTTTCAATATATCTAGCCTACAATTCAATGTTTACCACATTGATAATTATTACTACGTTTACTATATTATTCTTCTTTTACATTAATAGTAATACGGCTTCAAAAAAAACGTTAATGATTTTTCTGTTCCTTGGACTCGTATTCTTGCTTCCAATGCTACTGAACCTACTATCGGATTTGACAGCGGATACACCTGTGGGTGATCACTTTAAGGAACTTCATAATAAGTTTTATGGCGCAAACAACATAGCTTCAGAAAGGGATCAATATTCGGTTCAAAGTATATCTGCTTTTATTGAAAGTCCTATATGGGGTCACAACGTAAGCTCTGGTTACTATCGCTATCTATCTAATAATTCCCATTCAACATTTTGGTCTACAATCATTCAAACTGGACTCATCGGTGTTATATCATATTTTTTATGCTGTCTAAAAGCTTTTAAGTTAAACATAGCCGATGTAGATAAAGACCTTTATAAACAAATTTATCTGCCGATAATCTTATATTATGCGCTTTTGTCATTTTTCAATCCCTCAGATTTTTATGAAATTAGTTGGGCGGTATTCTTAATAACTCCTCTATTATTCAGTACATATCCAGTAAAAAAATAAAAGCATTATATACAATGTTCAATCTAAGTAAATTCATAGGTGACTGTGTCACCGGTCGTTCTGTCTCAATGTTCGAGGCGGACATCCAGGCAAACAGCGAGAAGCTTACCGCTGAAATCAAGGGTAAGAAAGTGTGTGTGGTTGGTGGTGCCGGTTCTATCGGTTCTAGCTTCATCAAGGCAGTTCTCCGTTTCGAGCCTAAGTCAGTCGTTGTCGTTGACCTTAACGAGAACGGACTTGCAGAACTTGTTCGTGACGTACGCTCAACTGAGGGGCTCTATGTCCCTGAGGAGTTCCGTTGCTACACTCTCAACTTTGCTGACCCAATCTTCGAGCGCATCTTCCGCGAGGAGAAAGGTTTCGACATCTTTGCCAACTTCTCTGCCCACAAGCACGTGCGTTCCGAGAAGGACAAGTATTCCGTTCAGGCACTCATCGAGAACAACGATATCAAGGCCAAGAAGCTCATGGATCTCTTGATCGTCTATCCTCCAAAGCATTTTTTCTGCGTGTCAACCGACAAGGCTGCTAATCCTGTCAACATCATGGGTGCTAGCAAGCGCATCATGGAGGATCTCGTCATGGCATACAACAGCCACTTCAAGGTAACTACTGCACGTTTCGCCAATGTAGCCTTCTCTAACGGTTCCCTTCCTGACGGGTGGATTCATCGTCTCCAAAAGAAACAACCTCTTGCAGCTCCTTCGGATGTAAAGCGCTACTTCGTCTCTCCCGAGGAGTCTGGTCAGATCTGTATGCTTGCTTGTATCCTTGGCAACGGTGGCGAAGTATTCTTCCCTAAGTTGGGCGAAGACCAGATGCTCACTTTCTCTGCCATTTGTGATGATTTCGTAAAGGCAGAAGGTCTCAAGAAAGTCGAGTGTGCTAACGATGTCGAGGCAAAGGCCAAAGCTAATGCCATCAGTTATGACTCAGAAGAGTATCCTGTAGTTTACTTTAAGTCTGATACAACAGGCGAGAAAGCATACGAAGAGTTCTATGTTCCTGGCGAAAAGGTCAACATGGATCGCTTTATGGCACTTGGTGTTGTAGAGGAAACCACTCGCAGAGATATGAATGAAGTTAACAATTTCTTCACAGAGCTCGAAGGCATCTTCGCCTCACCAGAGTTCACTAAGGCAGAAGTAGTAGAATTCATCAAACGCTTCATCCCTAATTTTGAACATGAAGAAAAAGGCCGTAATCTCGACCAAAAAATGTAAGCTTTGAGAGTCGAAAAGTCAAAAAGAATGGAAAGAAGTTTTGAAAACCTATACATCCTGGAAAGGATCAAGATCTCTTGTAAACACCATATATAAAATAATGAGTAGTTGTAGGGATTATGGGTTTAAAGATCAAATCCAGAGAGCTGCTGTTATCATTAGGAATAACATTACTGAGGGTTGTGAATCTGGGGCAGATACCAAGTTTGTAAACTTTCTCAATATTGCCTGAGGAAGTTGTTGAGAAGGAGGAGCCATGTTGTACTTATGTGAAGATTTAGACTTCTGTACGTTAGACGAAAGAGAAGTTCTACAAACACAAGTTAGAAAGATTACTTCTGGTATCGTCAAACTTTCAGACTCTCTATCCCAAAAGAACTCTTAGACTATTTGACTGTTAGACTGAATACTTTTAGACATTTTGATTGTTTGACTTTTAAACAATAAAAAATATGGCAGATTATAAAAATACAATAGACTTTATTAAGTCTGTATATGGAAGTAAGGAGTTTACTCCTCTTGCAGTCCCCGTTTTTCAGGGTAACGAAAAAGCATATCTTAATGAGTGTATCGATACCACCTTTGTTTCATCCGTTGGCAAGTTCGTAGATCGTTTCGAGGAGGATATGGCAAAGTACACAGGTACCAAGAAGGCGGTTGTGTGCGTATCAGGTACCAATGCTCTCCATATGTCACTCATGCTCGTTGGTGTTGAGCGTAATGATGAGGTACTCACTCAGGCACTCACCTTCATCGCAACCTGTAACGCCCTCTCGTATATTGGTGCACATCCTGTATTCCTTGATGTGGATAAGACCACAATGGGGCTCTCGCCTGATGCAATGAAAGGGTGGCTTATCAAGAATGCGGAAATCCGCAATGGCGAGTGCTGGAACAAGAATTCCGCTCGTCGTGTAAAAGCATGTGTTCCTATGCACACCTTTGGTCATCCTGTACGCATTGAAGAGATGGCAGCACTTTGTGAGGAGTGGCATATCGAACTTGTTGAGGATGCTGCAGAATCGATCGGTTCTCTCTACAAGGGCAAGCACACAGGTACTTTCGGTAAGGTTGGTGCTATCTCGTTCAATGGTAACAAGACCATCACAACTGGTGGTGGCGGTATGATGCTGTTCCAGGATGAGGAGTTGGGTAAGTTCGCAAAGCATATCACCACTCAGGCAAAGGTTCCTCATCGTTGGGAATTCCGTCACGACCATATTGGCTACAACTACCGTATGCCAAATATCAATGCAGCCCTTGGCTGCGCTCAGCTCGAGAACCTAGACAAGTATATTGCCAGCAAGCGCAAGGTGGCTCAGGAGTACATTGACTACTTCAAGAATGTGGATGATATCGACTTCTTCGTTGAGCCAGAGAACACCTTCTCCAACTATTGGCTCTCAGCCATTGTCATGAAGGACAAGGATGCTCAGCTCGACTTCCTCCAGCAGGCCAACGACAATGGTGTCATGACCCGTCCTATCTGGGAGCTCATGAACCGTCTGCCAATGTTCGAGAACTGCGAGAATGATGGCCTCAAAAACACCATTTGGTTTGCTGATCGTGTAGTAAATATTCCTTCAAGTGTACGTGTTGAAGATCTATAAATATTATACTTCGTGTAGTATATGAACAATATATCTAAAATCGAAAATAAAATCATCAGCATAAACGATACCATTGTGTCTGCCCTAAAGCAGATGGATGGTCATCGTACTAAACTTGTCTTCGTCTTTGATGGAGACAAGTTTGAGTGCATTCTTACTATTGGTGATATCCAGCGTGCTATCATTCGTCAGGCAAATCTATCAGATCCAATTTCCACCATTCTCGACAGAGATAAGATTTATGTATCCGATAAGGACTCAATAGAACATATCAAGGATGTTATGTTCAAGGAACTCATCGACTGCATGCCCGTCTTGAATGATGCTGGTGAGATTGTAGATGTATTGTTCTGGCATGATGTATTTACTGAAGCAGTTGCTGATAACCGTGCAAAAATTGACCTGCCTGTAGTCATTATGGCTGGTGGAAAGGGGACTCGTCTCAAACCTATTACCAATGTCATTCCAAAACCTCTTGTTCCAGTTGGTGATAAGACCATACTTGAGGTCATCATGGATCAGTTCGAGGGTATTGGATGCAAGAAGTTCTACATGTCTGTCAACTACAAGGCCGATATGATGGAATATTACCTCTCTCAACTTGATCATAAGTATGACATTGAATTCTTTATGGAAGACAAGCCTCTCGGAACTATCGGTAGTGTTTTGCTCCTGAAAGGAAAGATTACCACTCCATTCTTTGTGAGCAATTGTGATAGCATCAACGAGCAGGATTATCGTGACGTGTATGACTATCATATCAACAACCACAACGATATGACTATTGTCACCATGGTCAAGAACTTTACAATTCCTTATGGTGTTATCGAAACCGGAGAGGATGGTTTGATGGTTAGTCTGAAGGAAAAACCCGAGCATACCTATATGGTAAATACTGGTGTATATATTCTTAATCCTGAACTGATTGACGAGATCCCAGAAGGCGAGTTCTTCCATATCACTCACCTGATGGAGAAGGTTAAAGCTCGTGGTGGACGTGTCGGCTGCTTTCCTGTTAGTGAGGATGCATGGAAAGATATGGGCGAATGGCCTGAGTATTTAAAAATGATTAAGGTGTTATGAAAAGAGTTCTCATAATAGGCAACAGTCACGACAAGCATTTGTCTCGCTTTATCAAAGGGCTTCGAAGTTTGGATGTTGATTATGCTATTGATATTTTAGATGTATCTATGCGTCAGGATTTATGTGAGAGCAACTCGTTATATGATCGTGTTTGTATATCTAAGCGAACACATCCAGATTTTATTTATAAAATCCCTCTCTTAAATAAGCTTTGTAAATATCGCGATACAGTCCTTGCGTTCAAAAATATTGTAAAAGACTACTCCTTAATAAGCGTACAGTTTATAACTATTCAAGCAGGTTTCTTGTATTCATCTTTAAAAAAAAATGGCGCAAAGCTTATTGTAACGCCTTGGGGAAGTGATATTTATAGAATAGGGGCCTTCCAGCGGAATTTTACAAGAAAGTTACTTGCAGAGGCTGACTTTGTGACATTAATGCCGTCTTCTAAATTCGGAGATGATGTGAAGCGAGAATATCAGTTGGCTGAAAGTATTTGCCTTCCGCTATGTTTTGGTTCTGACATATTAGATGCCATATTTAAAGATAGCAAGTCGAGGGCAGATTGTAAAAAGCAACTATTAGGATCTGCGGACAAATTTACAATTACTATTGGGTATAATGCTTCTTCCGCTCAAAACCATCTTCAGGTTATTGAGGCAATATCCAATATCAAAAATATTCTGCCATCTAACACAATTCTGTTATTGCCAATGACCTATTCAAAAGTTGAAAGTTATATGGATGAGGTTAGATTCGCATTAGATGAGTTAGGGGTTGAGTATAGAATTTTTGATAAATATTTATCAGATGAGGAAGTGTTAGATTTACGAAAGGGCACAGATCTTTTTATTCATATGCAAAAGACTGATGCGTATTCTTCAAGTTTACAAGAAGCACTACTCTCCAAATCAAAAGTAATTAATGCAGATTGGCTAAGATATAAGGAATTGGAGAAGGATGGCCTCCCATATTACCTTGCAAATTTCAATAATTTGACCTCCGTTATATCACAGGCGTTAACTGATTCCTGTCGACCAATTGATATTACTGATGCGCTAAGGTGCTATACCTGGACTTATCAATTAGCAGAATGGAACAAATTATATAAGCAATATTGTTAATTATGAAAGATTGGTTAATAGATACAAATGTACTTATTATCTTTTTTGTTAGAGATGATGTTTTAGCAAAAACTTTTGAATCTGTCAAGCAAGCACGCCCTCGTAGACTTCTGCTTTGGCAGGATGGCGCTCGCGAAGGTTGCCAGGACGATATTGAAGGTATTGAGCGTTGTCGCCAAATAGTCGAAAATATTGATTGGGATTGTGAAGTATATAAAAATTATCAAACAAGAAATTGGGGATGTGACCCATCAACTTTCTACTCGCACAAATGGGCTTTCACTATCGTAGATAAGTGTATCATTCTTGAGGATGATTGTGTTCCTTCTCAAAGTTTCTATCCATTCTGTAAAGAGTTGCTCGACAAATATGAGAATGATACAAGAATTAACAGGATATGTGGTTTCAACAATGAAGAAATTACGAAATACTGTCCGTATGACTATTTCTTCACTCAAGGAGGTTCTGTATGGGGGTGGGCAACTTGGAAAAGAGTAGCAGACACATGGGAGGAAGACTATAGTTTTGTCAATAACAAGTATGAGATGGACCTCTTGCAACAGGTTATTGATCGTGATTATAAACAGGCGTTCAAAAAGCTATCACGCCATATTGGGCTTGGCCGTCCATTTTGGGAAAGTATTAACACATATTCACGCCTTCTCGGTCATCAGCTTGTGATAGTTCCTAAACATAGCCTTGTTACGAATGTTGGTATTTCGGAGAATTCAACACACTCATCGGGTAACATCAAAGAATTATCTTCACATGCCAAGTATCTTCTTAGCATGTCGTCATACGAGATAGATGGTCCCATCAAGCATCCTAAGTATGTAGTAAGTGATGTTGGTTACTATAACAGGATATCAAAAGAACACTATTTGGCTGATAAGATAGAATCTATTCTTCGCAGATTAGCACAAGGTAACATTAAGTCCGTCTGTATAGGTTTTTTTAGAGCTACTGGTTTTATCAAAAATGACATATAATGAAGCACATTGGAAGTGAGGAATCACAAAGAATATGGAGTTTGAAATCTTGCGCTCTAATAAGTGTTTTCTTTGCACATATGCCATTGAGTATTGATGGGCCTATATGCTATCTTTTTAATCTTTTAGGAATAGTAGGTGTACCTTCTTTCTTTTTTCTGTCAGGTTTCTTAGATGTTGGAAGTTGTTCAAATTTTGTTACGAAAGCGCAAAGAATGATGATACCTCTTCTATTCTGGGGGACTATTACATTCATTATTAGTGTTGCTTTAAGCCATGGTTTCTCAAATTCATTCCCCGATCTAATTTTCAAATGGATAAAGTGGGTTATAGGTAGCGGTTCAATTTATTATTTTGTTTCTGTATTGTTAGCATGCATGTTGTTTGTGGTATATGTCAATGAGTACATTCTGATTGCTATGAGTCTGCTTTCTATAGGATTAGGACTAAAAATCCCTTATGGCGATGTGTTCACTGCATACTTGAATCCTTTTAATTTTATTTTATATTTTTCTCTTGGCAGATTGTATCGGAAAAGCAGTTATGTTCTCAAAGAAAATAAATTTTTAATGTTGTTATCTATCGTTCTAGTGGTGTTTTATTTATGCATTTGGAGGATGCAAACACCTTCTTATTTTAATATATGCTATGTGCCATTTAGCCTAGTTTCTTTGTATCTTCTCAATGTGTTGGTAAAAAAAACAAACATACCGCGGCTCGTTGAGATTGGCAAACTTAGTTTTGTGATATATTTATCTCATATACAATGTGCTGGGTTTATTAATACAAGAATGAATGGTTCTCTGGAGTATGCTAAGGTTCCTGTCGCTTTTATCGTGATGTGTGTAATTGCTTATTCTATGAAGGCTGTACTTACAATTAAAAAAGAGAAAAAACTCTTCAAATTATTGGGATTTAAATAATATGCAATCTTCTTCTCGACAGATTAAACTCGGAGCATTAATGTCATATGTGGCTATTGCCATAAATATAGTTTCCGGATTGCTCTATACACCATGGATGATTCATTCCATTGGAAGAGATAATTTTGGACTATATACGTTAGCGCTTTCCGTTATTTCTCTATTTGTGTTTGACTTTGGATTAAGTTTCGCAGTGGAAAGATTTATTGCAAAGTATCTAGCCGAAAATAATCAAGAAAAAGCCAATAACTGTATAGGCCTCGTTTGCAGGTTGTATTTCGCGATAGATATCATCCTTTTTGTAATACTTGTTGGAGTTTATTTCTTTATCCCACAAATCTATCAGGAATTGACTCCAGATGAGATTGAGAAATTCAAAGTCATATATGTTATGGCTGCTCTCTATTCGGTAATCTCATTTCCGTTCATTCCTGTGAATGGCGTCCTATCGGCACATGAGAAATTTGTGCAACTTAAGGTGTGTGACGTATTTCACAAGTTGTTTATTGTAATTACTATGACGACCTGTCTGTTATTGGGATATGGGCTATATGCCTTAGTCCTCGTTAATACATTGTCAGGTATTCTTACAATCATATTAAAAATATATTGTATAAAGAAGTATACAAATCAGAAAATAAATTGGAGATCTTATAATAGTCGCGAATTGAAGGAAGTTGCTGGTTATTCTGGCTGGGTTACGGTAATAGCACTCGCACAACGTTGTATATTTAATTTGGCTCCCAGTATATTAGGCGTTCTATCTGGATCGACAGCTATTGCTATATTAGGAATTGCTATTACCCTTGAGGGCTATACATATACATTTGCAAATGCTATTAATGGAATGTTTCTTCCCAAAGTTTTAAGAATAGTTGCCCAAGAGAATGGAAATGTTTTGCCACTTATGATAAAAATAGGGCGTCTTCAACTTTATATAGTTGGCTTGGTGGTTTTTGGCGTTGTTTGTTTAGGTGCAGACTTCATCAGACTATGGGTAGGGCCTGATTTTAATGAAAGTTATTTGTGTGCAATACTAATTATTGTGCCATCCTTGTTCCATCTTCCTCAAATGATCGGAAACGAGACAATATTTGCAATGAATAAAGTAAAGAAACTTGCTGTAGTTTATACAATTATGGCTGTAATTAATCTTATAGGAGCAGCTATATTAGCTAAACCTTTTGGTGCCATTGGCATAAGTGTATCTGTTTGCTTTGCATATATAGTTAGAACTATCGGCATGGATGTTATTTTTCACAAAGATTTGCATATCGATATTAAGCAATTCTTCAAAAAAACGTTTGGTGCTTTGTCTGTTCCTATGACTTTAATTTTGTTAATTGGCATTGTATCAACCATTTTTCTACCTTCTAATAGCTGGTCACTTCTGATTGTTAAGGGTATAATATTCGTGTGTATTTATTGTTTTATATTGTTCTTGGTTTCTATGAATGAAGAGGAGCGGCAACTAATCTTAAAATCGATAAAAAAAGTAATGGGAAAATGAAAATAGTACAGATAAATGCAAATTATAATAGCAGTAGTATAGGGCGAACGACATCCGAACTGCACAATTGGCTAATGGAACATGGTGAAGAGTCGTATGTCTTCACCACTCAAAAGGGAGTAATCGACACTAATGTCTTTCCTATAGGCAATGACTTTGATCACAAGGTTCATAGCTTATGTTCTCGGTTGTTTGGATTACAAGGTTATTTCTCTTTTTTAGCAACCCAAAAAATGCTCAGGAAACTGAAAGAGATAAAGCCAAACATCATCCATCTTAGAAATCTACACGCCAACTATATCAACCTTCCGATGTTGCTGAAGTATATTGCAGAAAATAACATTGGATGTGTAATAACCCTCCATGACTGTTGGTTGTTGACGGGGCATTGTTGTTACTATGTGAAGGCTGGTTGTGACAAATGGAGGGTAGAGTGTCATAATTGTCCAATGATGAAATACGACAACAACAGTTGGTTCTTCGATACTTCAAGGAAATGCTTCAGAAATAAGAAACGTCTTTTCGGGAACGTTAAAAGAATGGCTGTTCTTGGAAACTCAAAGTGGACATTCGAACAGGCGCAACAATCTTATCTGCAAAACTCGCCTATAATTGATTATGTTTATAATTGGATAGATAGAGAGACATTCTATCCTATAAAAACATTCGACTATTGGGGAAAGCTAAAAATTAGGGATAGAAAATTTGTTGTTTTGGGAGTGTGCGAAGGGTGGTGTAGAGCCAAAGGGCTTCATGTTTTTGTAGAACTTGCAAGAAGGTTCCCTGATTATACATTCCTCCTAATTGGAAGTGTTGTCGAGGAAATGGGTTTTACAAATAACATCATTTCAGTTGGAACAACACGCAATAATGAAGAACTTTGTGAATACTATTCTCATGCAGATGTACTATTAAATCCATCTGTTCAGGAAACATTCGGAAAAGTGTCAGCTGAGGCGCTTTGCTGTGGAACCCCAATTATCGTTAATCGAGCAACAGCAAATCCAGAGCTTGTAGGTGATGGGTGTGGGTACGTAGTTGATAACAATGACGTTCAGCAATATGCAGATTACATACAGGAGATAAAGAAAAACGGTAAAGAGAAGTATTCAAAAAAATGTGTAAAATTTGCAGCAGCTAATTTTGATAAAGAGACAAATATTAAGGCAAATGTTTCCATATACGAGAGGCTACTGAATATATAAATAGCAAAGATGAAGAAAACGATTAAAATTAAATTTTCAGATCGCTTTGACAAACGTGACAGAGGGGATATGATGGCTATCCTACAAGAGCGGTATGATGTAGTTATATCAGATGATCCAGACTATTTGTTCTATTCAGATTCAGAGTATGGGTATTTGAAATATGACTGCATTCGAATTTTTTATACTGGTGAGTGTTGGACACCTAACTTTAATGAGTGTGACTATGCCATAGCATTTGATCGGTTACAGTTTGGAGACAGGTATATCCGATTGCCATTATACAATTTCATTCATTATAAGAAGGCATATTTGACGTTGCAGAATCGTCCCGCTTTTACAAAAGAGGAGTTGAGAAGTAAAACAGGATTTTGTAACTTCGTTGTATCTAACTGTTTTGCATCTGACGTACGCTCTATCTTCTTTGATAAACTCAGTAGGTATAAGAAAGTGGATTCCGGCGGTCGTTACAGAAATAATATCGGAGGAGCTGTAGCTGATAAATTCAAATTCCAGCAGAACTATAAGTTCTCTATGGCATTTGAGAATTGTACTTATAGAGGCTATTGCACAGAGAAAATAATGGAGGCTTTTGCAGCAAGAACAATCCCCATCTATTATGGAGATCCTGAAGTAGCTAAGGATTTTAATCCGAATGCATTTGTAAATGTTCATGATTTTGCTTCCATGGAAGCTGCCATCGAGCGTGTAATGGAGATAGATAATAATGACGAACTCTACCTCCGGATAGTTAATGAACCTATCATCAATCCAAATGTAGAGATGGGCGATTTAAGAGAATTTCTATTTTATATATTTGATCAGCCTTTAGAGATAGCTGTAAGGCGACCTCATTCTATGCTTTCCAAGACAAATGAACAGATGCTGAAAAGGCATACGCCATTCGAAAACCATATTTATCGAAGATATAAGAAAATTATCAGTGGACTTCATAGGCTTGCTAATGGATCCCTATTCGTTAAACGTAATAAATAGAAAATATGAAAAAGATACCTCTTTTTGTTACCCTTGATGCAGAGGGCGATAATGGCTGGGGAAGACCCCGAAATATTACAACCGAAAATGCAAAAGGGGTTGATCGATTTCAATCCCTGTGTGAAGGGTATAATGTAAAACCTATATATCTGACATCGTATGAGATGGCTTCAGATCCCGTCTTTGTAAGTGCTCTAAAGCAGAAAAACTTGGACGGGAAATGTGAGGTGGCTATGCACATGCATAGTTGGTCAACCCCCCCCCTCTACAATTTGACAGGTGATGACCTGAAGAATCTTCCTTTTATAACAGAGTTCCCTCATGAAATAATCAAGAAGAAGGTAAAAGCAATGACACAACTTCTAAAGGATAATTTTGATTTAGATCCTGTAAGCCATCGTGCCGGTCGTTGGGTTGTAAATAAAGATTATCTTAATATACTTGTGGAAAATGGATATAAAGTGGATTGCAGTGTGACACCATTGTATGATTGGAGTTGTTCTATAGGTGACCCAAAACAAAATGGAGGTGCGGATTACTCTAATTGTCCGTCCAAACCATATGAGATAGTAGGCAAGTCTGGAAAAATATTAGAAATACCTATGACTACCATGAATAATCCACTTTATAACAATCCACTTGTAAACTTTGGCTTACTTTTTTTTCCAAAATCGTCAAGGGTATATAATGGAGTTAACAGCCGTCAGACTGTAATGCTGAGACCTAATCTCCGCAATAAGTCATTCCTTATGTCTATGATTAAGAAGCTTAGTATGATGCAGGATATTGAGCATGTTGAATTTATGATCCATACATCTGAGGTTTATAAAGGAACTTGTCCACACTGCAATACAGACGAAGAACTGAATGCTTTATATGATTTGATGCGTGAGATGTTTACTGAATTGAATAAATTTTGCGTATCAAAAACGTTCCGTGAATATGTAAAATAATCCTATCGTGCAATTATCAATTATAATACCTATATATAAGGTCGAAGACTATCTAAGAGAGTGTATTGATAGTGTACTCTCGCAAACTTTCAAAGACTATGAGATTCTGCTCGTTAATGACGGATCTCCAGATTCATGCCCACAAATCTGTGATGAATATGCTTCGAAATATGATTTTATAAGAGCATTGCATAAACCAAATGGAGGTTTATCAGATGCAAGAAATTACGGATTAAGAAATGCTTCGGGTGATTATGTTATTTTCCTGGATTCTGACGATTTCTATCAGCATAATGATTTCTTGGAATCGGTAATGTCTGCAACAGCGAATGGTTCCAAAGATGCGGTATTTTTCCAACGAACAGTGTTTTATGACGGAGTTGAAAAGAGTTATAGAAATCTACCTCTATATGATGTTAACTGGATGTCTCTATCAGGCGATGAAATGTTTTATGCTTTGGCAAGCCATGATCGTTTAGATGCTAGTGCATGTATGAAGGCTACAAAACGTTCTATACTGTTGAAAAATAATCTTTTCTTTAAGAAAGGTATTTATTGTGAAGATATTGAATGGTTCAGTCGATATGTGCCATGTGTCAATAATATTGCCATAATTAACAAACCTGATTATATGTATCGCAAGCGTGTAGGTTCCATAACTGCATCACTCAAAGAAAAGAATGTTCGGGACCTTTTCTATACTATTGATACCCATGCAGAATGCATAAAAAATAGCAATCTTTCTGATTGTAAGAAGGTCGCTCTTCTTTGTTATTTGTCATATCAGTATTATATAGTGTTAGGGTTATGCGTGTTCGTTGGGATGAAAGGAAGAGCTAAATACAGTTTTATTAAAGCTTGTAACAAATATAAATGGATCTCAAAATACAGTATAAGTCCAAAGACAAAAAAATCAGGTTTGGTTTTTAAACTGCTTGGCACATATCTGTCATCATATTTTTTTGGTTATTATATTAAGAATAAGTAAAATATTGATAAAAATCATCTCGTTTATGTTAATTCAATTATTGATTGCTGTATAGTGGTTTATAGAAAAAAAGTTTTATTGTATTTGTAGGCTAATTGAATGACTTATGATGTTGCTTTGTCCTGCTCACATTCCGTGTAGAACTAAAACAATCAGGATAAAACTTCTAGCAGATATAGATTTTGGACAGTCTTATTTGGAGGTTGTTTGTTTTCTATTATAATAGAATATTTTATCTGTCCGATTGGACGATGATTAATAAAGTTGATATATTGCATGAATGTCATGGCTGCGATTTTACCCGCTATGCGGGTGAAAAGTCCGCAGGATTGCTTTGCATAGTTACGTATCATCATGAGATTGTCGTTGAGTTGGGAAAAGATTTTTTCGATGCGCTTTCTGAAATGCCCGTATGTCCACGAAGGTGGTCGCTAGTTTTTTGATTCGACCGGTATGGGACTTCCAAGGTGACACGGGTAGCCTCGAAGAGATTCTGCTGTATCTCGGCGCTGAGATAACCTTTATCTCCGAGCATCATGCAATTGATATTCCCATCGGGCATCGTTGAGGTGGTGGATGTCATGGACACTTGCCGTCATCATGTCAAAGGAATGGACGACACAATTTATTCTGCAGACAGCGTGCAGCCTATATCCATAGTAATGCAACCCTTGCGAGGCGCAATAGCCCTAGTCTAGAATGACGTTGCTGTTATCACGTCCCGTGGTACAACGTCTTGCCCTTGCGTTTTGGTAGACCTTGATCAGCTTGGAGTCGATATAGAACACATCCTCGCAGCCATGTCCTTTCGGATTTTTTTTGCAAGGCATGCTGTCTGTTTGCGTCTGGCATTGAACTGCCGACAGCTGATAAGGTTTGACAAGTCGTCTTTACACTCTTTGTGCAGTCGATGAAACAGAAGATTCTCACTGTCGAAGCCAAATGCCTCGGCTGTGATGCCGAGAATCACAACTTCAAGGTCAGAGAATTTAGATACAACACCACATCTTGGAACATTTTCCAGATCGTTGATACGATCGATTTCCTGCGAAATCCTTGCGGATTCTGATGAAATTTAATATGGAGTTGCGTATAAGCAGGGAAATATTAGTTAGGTCACCTCTAAATTACTAAAAGTCAGAAATATGTGCAACCTTTTCATTTATAAATCTTTAGTAGATTTATTCAACCAACGAGTTTTTTAGATAAACTATAAATGTTTTATATATGTTGAATTTGATGTATATAACAAAGCGTCCAGAAATAGCACGGATAGCCGAAGAGGCTGGTGTGGACTGGATCTTTGTGGATATGGAATTTATAGGTAAGGACCGCCGTCAGGGAGGACTGGATACCGTTCAAAACCATCATACAGTGGAGGATGTGAGGAACATAAAGTCTGCTGTAAAAAAGGCTAAGGTGCTGGTAAGGGTTAATCCAATACATGATACACTGCCTTATTATTTCTCTTCTGAAGATGAGATTAATGCCACCATCGAAGCAGGTGCAGATATCATTATGTTGCCTTTCTTTAAGACTGTTGCGGAAGTTGGTCGATTCTTGAAGATTGTGGATGGTAGGGCTAAAACTTGTCTGCTTGTGGAGACACCTGAGGCAGCTCTATTGATTGACGAGATACTTGAACTTAAAGGTATCGATATGATACATCTTGGATTAAATGATCTTCATCTGGCACTTGGCATGAAGTTTATGTTTGAACTTCTTGCTGATGGTACCGTTGACCGTCTAAGCGCTAAGATTAAAGCGAAGGGTATTCCTTTTGGTTTTGGTGGTATTGCAACATTGACTGGAGGTGCCGTTCCTGGAAGTATGATCTTGAAGGAGCATGTTCGCTTAGGTTCTTCCATGGTTATTGTTAGTAGAAGTTTCTGCAATACAGACATTATTACAGATAAAGATGAAGTTCGAAGGATTTTTAATGAAGGTATTGCCGCTATTCGCCAACAAGAATTTGAGGCTATTAATGTTTACAATTATTTTATTTCCAATAATAATGCTGTAAAAGAAGCAGTTTCAAAAATCGTTAAGTGATGGCAAAGAAGATGTTCCATTTCATTGTGCTTATTCGTGCATTGGCTGCTATGATCATTACGAATGCGCACTACACCGGAGTATATCCGACAGACCTAATAGCTAATGGAGGTTTGCTTGGCGATGTGTTGTTTTTTGCCGTCTCCGGTTTCTGTTTGGCAAGCACAAATGGCAGCTTTGAGAAATGGTATCTGAAACGTTTTTTTCGCATCTATATTCCTACTTGGGTTATGACTTTAATATACATAGCTTTAGGGGTTTATGTGTTAACAGGTTGGCAAGACTTTGTCGAATTCTTTGTATGGCCTACACATTGGCATTTTGTTGCAAGCATAATAATTCTCTATGTTCCATTATTTTTTGTTTCTAAATATGTAGAGATGAACTTGAAGAATTATTGGTCGTTGGCTTCTGGATTTTTTGTTATCCAGTTAGTCTTATATCTTATGCTATACGATAAGAGCTATTATCATATCGATATAGTTAGAGAGCCGATGATTGAATTTCTATTCTTCCAATCAATGTTGTTAGGACTTCACTACAGGTGGAAAAGTAATAAAAATGATGGAAGTTATAAACCTCTGAAACTATTAGAAATTATTCTGTGTATAACTTTGCTTGGGCTTTATTTTGCGTCAAAGATGGTGTTCGTTAAAGTTCGGTCCTTGGCAGAATTGCAGATTGTAAATCAATTGATGTTGTGGGGCTTACTATATATTTTGTTTGACGTATTTATGAAACTTGAGCCAAAACTACATAATGTTGAAAATACAAAGTTTTGGTGTTGTACAAAATTTATCTCAGATAGAACGCTTGAGATTTACCTTGTACAATATGTAATCTTAGATTATTGTAAGGTAGGCTCTTTTCCAATAAATTGGATAATTCTTACAGGCACAATCATGGGTAGTGCTGTTATTCTTAGATGGCTATCTCAGCAAATTATTACTAGAATTAAAATATAATGAACTTACTTTTAACCGGATGCTTTAATTACTCTGAGGAACAGATGGCTGCATTACGCTCTTTGGGATATAATGTGTACTTTATGCAGCAAGAAAAAGATGATTTGCCTATTGATACTTCTGAATTGGATGTTATAGTATGCAATGGCCTTTTCCTCTCGCATGATATTGATGGATTTACTAAACTTAAATTCATCCAATTGACAAGTGCTGGCTTTGATCGCGTACCGGTAGATAAAATCAAGGCACGAAAGATTGAAATTTATAATGCTCGTGGTGTATATAGTACTCCTATGGCCGAATGGGCCTTGTTCCGTGTCTTGGAGCATTACAAGAAAGGATGGTTCTTTAAGCGGGAACAGGAGGCTGGTCGTTGGACAAAGCATAGAGGTTTGCGAGAAGTTGCTGGAACTAAAGTGGCTGTGGTTGGTGCAGGAAATGTGGGTCAGGAAGTAGCAAAACGCTTTAAGGTATTTGGTGCAGAGACTACAGGTTTTGATATTCATGAAAACGAGACTCCATACTTTTACCACATGGCATTGACTGAAACATTGAAGGAACGTGTTGGTGAATTTGATGTGGTGGTAATGACTGCTCCTCTGTTACCTTCAACAAAGGGGCTAATTAGTCGTGAGGTTCTTATGGCAATGAAAAAGGATGCAGTACTTGTGAACATTGCACGTGGAGGACTGATTGACGAGCAGGCAATGTGTGAGGTTCTTGCAGAGCGAACGGATTTGTTTGCTGTATTGGATGTGTTTGAACAGGAGCCATTGGCAGAAGATAGTCCATTGTGGAAGTTGGAGAATGTGGCTGTGAGTCCACACAACTCATTTGCATCTGACGGAAGCAATAAGCGTATGTTTGATGTAATGTATAACAATCTAAAGGCATTCATAGAAAAGAAATGAAGAAGTTTATATTGATTTCTCCTAAGAATAGAACTGTATATAATTTCCGTGGTGATCTTGTAAAGGACATCATCAAGGCTGGATATGAGGTGGTGGTAACAGGCCCTAACTGGATAGATGTGGACAGGATTGAGGCATTGGGCGCTCGATTTGTTGGGATACCAATGGAGAAGAATGGAGTGAACCCTCTGCATGACTTAAAGTACACTTGGAGACTGTACAAACTGATGAAGAAGGAGAAGCCTGATGCGACTTTGGGTTATACCATCAAACCTGTAATCTATGGAGCAATAGCTGCAAAGTTGGCTGGTGTGAAAAATATCACTTCGATGGTAACAGGTGCTGGTTATCTGTTTACAGCAAAGACAACGAAAGCCAAGGTTGTAAAAATGATTGGCTTGATGCTGTACAGAATGGGTATTGCATGTGCTGACCGTTTGATTTTCCAGAATCAGGATGACCAAAAAGAATTTGTAGCCAATGGATTGCTGAAGTTGGAGAAGAGCTGTATTGTGAACGGATCTGGCGTGAACATGGAGCACTTTGCAAAACAGTCATTGCCAAAGAAGATTACATTCTTCATGCTGTCACGTGCTCTTTACAGTAAAGGTGTAAAGGAATATCTTGATGCTTGCCGAATTGTGCACAAAAAGCATCCCGAGGTGAGACTGATGTTTTTGGGGGCTGTAGAGAAGATGCCTGACGCATTGGCTTGGGAGATGGTACAGTCATATATTGACGATGGAAGTATCGAATATTTCCCAGAAACAAATGATGTACGTGTATTCACAGGACAATGTTCGATGTTTGTGCTGCCTTCATATCGCGAGGGTACCCCAAGAACAGTACTGGAGGCAATGGCAATAGGTAGGGGCATCATCACAACAGATGCACCTGGTTGTCGTGAGACAGTAAAGGAAGGTGTGAATGGTTATCTGGTGCCAGTAAAGAATGCAGAAGCCGTAGCAGAAAAGATGTGTTATGTGGCTGAACATCTTGAACTGATTGAGAAGATGGGTGAAGAGAGCTGGAAATATTGCAAGGAGAAGTTCGAGGTTAAGAAGGTGAACGGCTCTATGTTGGAAATCATGCAATTGCGTTAATATGCTGAAGAATACAGAAAAACTATTTTGAGGAACTGACGGTGATGGCGATGGAAAGTCGAGATGGTCTGACAGCTGCTCCCACATAAATGGAGCGGAAAGAAATCTTTGACTTGACTGAAGCGCAAGGATTGGCTGGAATAGTATTCTTGGTGATTGAGAAGCTACCCAAAATAGATATATCTCAGATGGATATGTTGATGGGTTGGTTGAGATAGACAAAATATATGAAGACCGACTATGATACCTGTCAGCAGCAATAGTAAAATTGGCAAAGTTGTATAACGCCCAGTACTTGAGAGTGATGATATTGAAAGGTTATGGTCGCTCGTTGAACTATCCTGTACCTGCTTTGCGTCCTTGTGGTGATATAAATATTTATTTGTACACAAAGGATAAAGGACGTGAGGAAGTTTATACTCAGTTTTCTGACAATCTGGTACACTTGATGCTTTCTGTGGATGTAAGATAAGGAACTGAGGCACCACACTCTGTTTTGATCTTGAGAGCTTCTCAGTAGAGAATCACAATACAACTCAGGAAATCCATACTCACAAGTTGAGTCGTGTGTTGAACGAAATGCTAGAAGGTATGGTGATAGATAGCATACTTGTTACAGTATGCGGACAGGAGATCTGATTGTCATCAGTAAAGTTCAATTCAATCCATCTGCTTCGTTACATGGCAAATGACTTTGTAACATACAAGACAAGTATGAGGCATGTTTTGGATTGGACAACTTTTGTTGCGGCTTCGACTATTGACTGGACATTTGTTCAGGGACAGCCAAGAAAGCAAATATGCACAAATTCTTGAATGCAATCAATACGATTTATGTGGAATATCTAGGGTATTCATTCGAAAAGTTCTCTGTTACAGTTCAAAACAAGAAACTGACTGAACGTGTTGGGGCAGATATACTGTATCCGGAATTTAATGACCAGATTGATATGCCAAAGAAGGGTATGTCGCGTGCTGATTTGCTGAACTATGGTAGGGTAAAGACAAGAAGACTGTGGCAAACAGATGGAAATATCGGATTGTGTAGAACGAGAGCCTGTGACAGTCGTTCTAGTGGTTGATAAAGAACAGAATCAAAAGTCAGATAAGTCTGGCATTTCTGAACGTAAAAGCAAGATTAAAAACGAAATAAGTATGTACAAGTATTGTAAAAGATTTGTGGGCTTTATGATTGCTCTGGTAGCTTTGATCATTCTGTTTATTCCACTGGTGATTGTAGCTATCCTGATCAAGTTGGACTCGAAGGGGCCTGTTATCTTCAAGCAGGAGCGTTTGGGTAAAGATGGTGTACCATTCAAGATTTGGAAGTTCCGTTCGATGTGCGTTGGTGCAGAGAAGCAGGGAACTGGTGTGTACAGCTACAAGGGTGATGCGCGTATCACAAAGGTTGGCAAAATTATTCGTGCTACTTCAATTGATGAACTGCCGCAGTTGGTGAACATCTTGAAGGGCGATATGGCTTTGATTGGGCCTCGGCCTGCTTTGACTTATCACCCATGGCCTTACGATCAGTATACAGATCACCAAAAGCACATGTTTGACGTGCTCCCTGGTGTAACAGGTTGGGCTCAGGTGAATGGTCGTAAGGAGGTGCCTTGGCCAGAGCGTATTGAACTGAATGTATGGTATGCCAAGAATATGTCCATGTGGCTTGATATCAAGATTTTCTTCATGACTATATTTAAGGTTGCTACTAACGCCAATAACGAAAATGTTGGTGAGACAGGTGTAAAAAGTAAAACTGGAAGACAGAGCGGATGAACTACTAAACATATCAATTTTTTTTCTAGTCTCTGTGTGTTATGACAAGAAGACTCGGAAGGAGCATCTGCTGATGGCCGATGAACTGCGAGAATTGTTTGTATCTCATCTCGATTTCGTCCTGAAAAAATCTTGGAAGGAGGAGAGAGATTTGGCGGTAATCGGATATGTCGGTTGTTCAACTCTCAAAAATAGATGGAGATGACTTTGACGGAATGACACCGGATGATATGTTCCAACGCTTTTTTGAGCATATCTTGGATGATGACCTGCTGACTGCCGGTTACTTTGATGACGATGAGCCTGACGATCTAGATGATAACCTAAAGCTTTCTCAAACGACAAAATATTCAATGACCTCTGATTTTGGTGAAGGCTGTTCGCGACCTTCATTACAATTCCTAAGTTAAAGTGTTTAGGGCTTCTATAAATTCATTAAGAAGGAAGATATGTTCTTGAAGCGTTCTGAGGAGAGTTATGGTAATGTTCGCCTTAATGGTGAGAAAGTTGACTTTTGACTCTTTTGAATGGGACTATTTGCTGTATTAGCTAGGAAAAATGGGGGTATGTCTGATAAAATATGTATATACTATAAATGAAATATTAATAAATAAAATGAAAAAGATAGCTTTAATATCAGGAATCACCGGTCAGGATGGTTCATTTTTAGCAGAGCTCTTAATTGAAAAAGGATATGAAGTCCATGGTATTCTTCGTCGTTCTTCTTCTTTTAACACCGCACGCATCGAGCATCTTTATTTGGATGAATGGGTACGTGACATGAAAAAGGAGCGTTTGGTTAATCTTCATTATGGAGATATGACAGATTCCAGTTCTTTGCTCCGTATTATTCAACAAGTGCAACCGGATGAAATTTACAACCTGGCCGCACAAAGCCATGTGAAAGTTTCTTTTGATGTACCGGAATATACAGCCGAAGCGGATGCTATCGGCACACTTCGCATGCTGGAAGCTGTCCGCATCCTTGGAATGGAGAAGAAGACAAGGATTTATCAGGCTTCCACTTCTGAACTATTCGGTCTGGTACAGGAAGTTCCACAGAAGGAAACTACACCTTTCTATCCTCGTTCCCCGTATGGAGTAGCTAAACAATACGGTTTTTGGATTACCAAGAACTATCGTGAAAGCTATGGAATGTATGCAGTGAACGGAATCCTATTTAACCATGAAAGTGAACGTAGAGGCGAGACTTTTGTAACCCGTAAGATAACATTAGCTGCTGCCCGTATCGCACAAGGGCTCCAGGATAAACTTTATTTGGGAAACCTGAACTCACTTCGTGACTGGGGATATGCCAAGGACTATGTTGAATGTATGTGGCTGATCCTTCAGCATGATACTCCTGAAGACTTTGTAATTGCTACGGGGGAATACCATACCGTACGTGAGTTTACTACATTAGCTTTTAAAGAAGTTGGCATTGAACTTCGTTGGGAAGGTGAAGGAGTGAATGAAAAAGGTATTGATGTTGCTAGCGGTAAAGTACTGGTTGAAGTCGATTCTAAATATTTTCGTCCTGCTGAAGTAGAACAGTTACTGGGTGATCCCACGAAAGCGCGTACGTTACTTGGCTGGAATCCTACCAAGACTTCTTTCCCCGAACTGGTAAAAATCATGGTATCGCATGATATGAAGTTTGTGAAGAAGCTTCACATGAAAGAACTGATGAATTGAGAAGAAGGATAAGAATGGATAAAAATACGAAAATCTATGTAGCAGGACACCATGGCTTGGTGGGTTCTGCTATCTGGAATAATTTGCAGAGTCGTGGTTACACAAATCTTGTAGGACGTTCTCATAAAGAGCTGGACCTTCTTGATGGTGTGGCCGTAAAACAATTCTTTGATAAAGAACTGCCTGATGCTGTTGTCCTTGCCGCTGCGCATGTCGGTGGAATTATGGCTAATTTGCAATATCGTGCTGATTTTATCTATCAGAACCTTCAAATTCAGCAGAATGTGATAGGGGAGAGTTTTCGCCATAATGTAAAGAAGTTGCTTTTCCTGGGAAGTACCTGTATCTATCCTCGTGATGCTGCACAGCCGATGAAGGAAGACGCTCTGCTGACTTCTCCTTTGGAATATACGAACGAACCTTATGCCATTGCCAAGATTGCGGGTTTGAAGATGTGTGAGAGCTTCAATCTACAGTATGGTACGAACTATATTGCCGTGATGCCTACCAACCTTTATGGTCCGAATGATAATTTCCATTTGGAGAACAGTCATGTTCTTCCTGCTATGATTCGCAAGATTCATTTGGCTAAATGTTTAAACGAAGGTGACTGGAAGGCAGTTCGCAGAGACCTTGACTTGCGTCCTGTGGAAGGCGTGACCGGCAGTAATTCTGATGCTGAAATATTGGATAAATTGGCAAAATTTGGTATTACTCCTGAATTGGTAACTCTTTGGGGTACCGGTACACCTATGCGTGAGTTTTTATGGAGTGAAGAGATGGCTGATGCGAGTGTGCATGTATTATTGAATGTTGATTTCAAGGATACTTATACGGAAGGTAGTAGAGGCATTCGTAACTGTCATATCAATGTTGGTACAGGTAAAGAAGTCTGTATCCGTGAAGTTGCCGAAATGATCATGAAGGAAGTTCAATTTAAGGGTGATTTGCGTTGGGATAGTTCTAAGCCTGACGGTACGATGCGTAAGTTGACGGATGTATCGAAGTTACACAGTTTAGGCTGGCATCATAAGGTTGAGATTGATGAAGGTATTGAGCGCCTTTATGAATGGTATTTGAAGGGTGTCTAAATTTATAATTTATATGTTATGGAAAAATTAAACGGAAAAAATGTCTTAATATTGTTGTTGCCTCTGCTTCTTACAGCTTGTCAGTCTTATAAAAAAGTACCTTACTTACAGGATGCGGAAGTCGTACTGTATAGTACTCAGAACGAACAGTTGTATGATGCAAAAATTATGCCAAAAGACTTATTGACTATTGTAGTGTCATGTACCAGTCCTGAATTGGCGGCACCTTTCAACTTAACAGTGGCCACACAGAACAATGCAGCTTTGAACTATACAACTAGCCAGCCTGTCCTTCAACAGTACCTAGTTGATAACGACGGTAATATTAACTTCCCCGTATTGGGTGAACTTCATGTTGGTGGCCTAACCAAGAAGGCAACCGAACAAATGATCGTTGAAAAACTGAAACCTTATATTACTGAAACTCCTATTGTAACAGTACGTATGGTAAATTATAAGATTTCTGTGATCGGAGAAGTTGCCCGTCCCGGTACATTCACGATTTCCAATGAAAAAGTGAACATTCTGGAAGCTCTGGCTATGGCAGGTGATATGACCGTCTATGGTCTGCGTGATGATGTAAAACTAATACGGGAGAATGCTAATGGCAAGCAGGAAATAATTCCATTGGATCTGAATAAGGCTGAGACTATTCTTTCCCCTTATTACTATCTGCAGCAGAATGATATCATATACGTTACTCCGAATAAGGCGAAAGCACGAAATTCAGACGTGGGAAATAGCACAAGCTTATGGTTCTCTGCTACTTCTATCCTTGTTTCTATTGCCAGCTTGTTGTTTAACATCTTGAAATAAAAAGAAAGAGTCATGAAAGAAGAAAATCAAAACGGGAAGGAACGCCAAATGGCTGAAGAACAAATAGATTTCCAGGCACTGCTTTTTAAATATATTATTCATTGGCCTTGGTTTGTAGGGGCAGTGTTGCTCTGCCTTGTTGGTGCATGGTTTTATCTGCATTGGGCTACCCCCATTTATAATATTTCAGCCACCGTTCTAATAAAAGATGAGAAGAAGGGCGGAGGTTCGGGAGTTTCTTCGGAATTGGAGGATATGGGATTAAGTGGTCTGATGACTTCTTCTAAGAACATTGATAACGAGTTGGAAGTCCTACGCTCAAAAACGCTTGTAAAAGAAGTTGTTAATCAATTAAACTTGTATATAACTTATAAAGACGAGGATGAGTTTCCGGCTAAAAGTTTATACAAGACATCTCCGGTACAAGTAAGTTTGACACCTCAGGAGGCTGAGAAACTAAGTTCTCCGATGGTAGTGGAAATGATGCTGCAGCCTAAAGGAAGTATAGACGTGAATGTGACTGTTGGTGAGAAAGAATATCAGAAGCATTTTGAGAAACTACCTGCTATCTTCCCGACTGATGAAGGTACATTGGCTTTCTTTCAAGATGTTGACTCGGTAACTTTGCAGGATGGCACGAAAGTACCTCGGTTAGAGAAGAACGTACGTCATATAACTGCGACTATCAACAAACCGATGAGAGTTGTAAAGGGGTATTGCAGCAGTTTGTCTATTGCGCCAACCTCCAAGACTACTTCTGTGGCTGTGATATCATTAAAAAATTCCAGTTTGCAGTGTGGACAGGATTTTATCAACCAATTACTGGAGATGTATAATCGTAATACGAATAATGATAAAAACGAAATCGCCCAGAAGACTGCTGAGTTTATTGATGAACGTATTAGTATTATTTCAAAAGAACTGGGAAGTACAGAAGCGGATTTGGAAACCTTTAAGCGTGACGCTGGTATCACGGACTTGACGAGTGAAGCTCAGATAGCCTTAGCCGGTAATGCTGAATATGAAAAGAAGAGCGTGGAGAACCGTACTCAAATCAGTCTGGTGAATGACTTGCGTAAATACTTGAAAGGTAATGAATATGAAGTATTACCAAGTAATGTTGGTTTACAGGATGCTGCCTTGATTGGTGCGATTGAACGTTATAATGAAATGTTGGTGGAACGTAAACGTCTGCTACGTACATCAACAGAGAATAACCCGACTATTGTGAATCTGGATACGAGTATCCGTGCTATGAAAGCTAATGTACAGGCTACTCTTGAAGGAACTTTGCAGGGGTTGATGATAACCAAGTCAAATCTGGACCGTGAGGCAAGCCGCTACTCTCGTCGTATCAGTAACGCTCCGGGGCAGGAACGTGCTTATGTAAGCATTGCCCGCCAGCAGGAAATTAAAGCAGGGTTGTATCTGATGTTGTTGCAGAAACGTGAAGAGAACGCAATTGCGTTAGCTGCTACTGCAAATAATGCGAAGATTATTGATGAAGCGATAGCTGATGATACTCCGGTATCTCCCAAACGCTCTATGATTTATTTAATTGCATTGGTGTTGGGTGTTGGGATTCCTGTTGGCATCATTTACCTGATTGAACTGACGAAATTCAAGATAGAAGGTCGTGCCGACGTAGAAAAACTGACGAGTGTTCCTATTATAGGTGATATTCCATTGACTGACGAAAAGAATGATAAGAATGGTTCTATTGCTGTTTTCGAGAACAAGAATAATCTGATGAGTGAAACCTTCCGTAATATTCGTACCAATCTTCAGTTTATGCTCGATAATGATCAGAAGGTTATCCTTGTAACCTCAACAGTCAGCGGAGAAGGAAAATCATTTGTTTCGGCAAACCTGGCTATCAGTCTTTCTCTTTTGGGAAAGAAGGTCGTGATTGCCGGACTCGATATTCGCAAGCCGGGACTGAATAAAGTATTCCATCTCTCCAATAAAGAGAAAGGCATTACTCAGTATCTTTCCAATCCTGAAACGGATCTAATGGAACTTGTTCAACCTTCTGATGTCAATAAGAATCTGTTTGTTCTTCCGGGTGGTTCTGTGCCTCCTAATCCAACGGAGTTGTTAGCTCGTAACGGTCTGGATAAAGCCATAGAAATCTTGAAGCAGAACTTCGACTATGTGATAATGGATACTGCCCCTATCGGTATGGTAACCGATACTTTATTGGTAGGTCGTGTGGCTGACTTGTCAGTATACGTATGTCGTGCCGACTATACTCATAAAGCCGAATATACATTGATCAATGAGTTGGCTATTGAGAAGAAGTTGTCTAAGCTTTGTACCGTAATCAACGGTGTGGACTTGAAAAAGAGAAAATACGGTTATTACTACGGCTACGGCAAGTACGGTAAGTACTACGGTTATGGTAAACGTTATGGCTACGGCTATGGATATGGAGAAAAGTGACAGATAAATCTGTGATATATGAAAAAGACGGTAGTCGAATATATCACCAATACGCTTGAAGATATTCCCAAGCAATCTCTTCAAACCAATAAAAGGCGTTTACATGCTTTTTTCTCAGAACAGGAAACAATAGAGAAGCGGGGGACACATTTTGTATTCAGGTATGCTTTCTATTCTGTTGAAAAATTACGAAGACCTACGAAACAAAGCCTCTTTAAAGAATATAATATGTTGTGTTCTGACTTGAAAAGCACTCCTTCTGGGGAAATATCGGATATGGAATATAAAGATGTTGTATTATATGGTAATACTTCCTCTCCTGTAGTACAAGAACGATTGACAGAATATTTGGAACGGAATAATTCGTTAAAGATTCAATTGTCTTTTTGTGATGAAGAAACCTCAGAATGTAAAACAGGAGAAAATATTGCCTATGCAGAACTGCAGAAAGCATTGTTTTATTGTAAAAGGAAGAAGTATTTGCTTCTGTTCATTTCAGTTCGTGAGTTGATACAGGATATTCGCTTTTACGATCTGCTTAATGAATATCGTGTTGATTTCCGTTGTGTTGACTTTCCTTGGTTTTGCAGGGAGAATCTACAGTTGATAAAAGCAGTTATGTTATATGAGAAGCTATCTTCTTAAATAGTCCTTAAATAGCATATTGATCTGAATATTAGTATTATATGTTACATTTTATATTGAATTGCTATATGTAGGTCCCTAACTTCATATTATAAGATGAAGAACCCTACATTTTCCGTTGGTTAAGAAGAATACAGCGGTATATCTTAACCGACACTTTCATATCGGTTTGATTTCCGATATGCTTTTTTTACCCCATATATCAACTGTCTGTGAAGATCGTTGATATATTTTTTATAAAATAATTACATTTAAAAGAATAGAGGTTGTGTCAGCATTTTTGACACAACCTCTATTCTTTTATTAGCTTCGTGAAACTTGCAGCCCTTTGTCGGAAAGAGTCATATCAACAAAACGTGCTCGTGGATTAGGAGCATGCTCTGTCAGTATCCGTCGTATCTGTCCTGCGGCTTGCGGGTCTTTAGCTACCATATATAAATAACCGCCGCCTCCTGCACCGGGTAATTTATATCCTAATGTATAGTCTTTGATTGTCTCGATAATGGCTGCTACCGCCGGAGGGTTTGTGCCGCTGTCCAGCGCCTGGTTTTGTGCCCAGGTTTTATTAATCAGACCGGCGAAGTTCTCGAAATTACCACGTAGAATAGCCTCGCTCATGTCTGTTGCGTGTACTTTCATCTCGGCTAATAAGCTGAGGTGCGGACCGGAATTGAGGAACATGGAGCTGACGATTTCAGCTAATATTCCTTTCGCTGTACGGGTGATGCCTGTGTAGTAAAGCAAATGGCAGTCGCGATAGTCGGGATGGGTGAATAGTTGGTCGGGCAGCCAGCGTACTAAAGGATTCTGTTCGAAACCGGCTTCGGACTGAAGCAACTTGACACCGGGAAAAACACCGCCATATTGATCCTGCCAACCACCGCCGGTGGTCAGCAACTGCTCTAATGCCAATGTATAACTGCAAATATCGTTTCTATCCCATGCCAGTCCGCAGAAATCATTGATAGCTCCGAGAACGGTGGAAGCCAGAATGGAACTGGTTCCTAACCCCGAACCCGCAGGAATTGCCGCTAATAAGGTAATTTCGAGTCCTGCGCCGAAGGCTTTCAGATGTTCTTCCAGCGAAGCGTAGTTCTCGGCGGAAAATTCCGGTGCAAATCCGGCTAAAGTAAGGGCCGCTTTGGGAATAGAGAAAGGAGAACCGACTTTCTTGTAGTCTTGCAGTTCTTCATAGTTTTCTATGATTTCCACAGCACCCATATCAATGGAGCGAAGTACGATGTGATACTCTTTACATGGTTTCACATATACTTGCAAGGGTGGCTGTCCGTTCAATTCGATAGCCAGGTTGACAACACTTCCTCCCGAATAGAGAGAGTAGGGAGGGGTATCTGTCCACCCTCCTGCCAGGTCGATGCGGACGGGGCTACGTCCCCATACAATCTGGTCCGAATATACATCGAGACGGGGCTGGTTCTTCCGGCTGGGCATAGCTCCCAATAATCCGTCGCGAAGAAGTTGGAATGCCGATTGTTCTTCTTCTTTATAGTTACTGTCGCCGTGTAGCTTCATGATACGTCCCCGTAGCATCCGGTTGTGGATTCTGACCATTGGCGCGGCGTCTTCTTTTAATATGTCAGGCGTGGCTAAATCAAAGCGGACAAATTCTTTGGCAGCATCCTGCAAATCGAGTTGATAGAATACACTCTTTTCGTAATTGTCGGCCAGCCCTTTCCAGTTGCTCCGGCGATAAGCGCTACGCTGCTCATACAGTCGTTTCAGATTCGCGCGTGCGGATATTTCATCGGCAGAGACTTTTTCTGCTTTTAGCCAAAGTTGTTTTCCTTCTTCCAGTTGGGGTTCGGAGATCATCCAACGTATCAATATACCCAAATCTTCTACGGAAGCTGTTACCGGGAAAATGGAAGCAGACTGTAAATCGTCCGTGCGTCCATTTATGTCTTCCCAAGTAAGGGCTCTTTCCTGCATCCACTGTGAAAAAGGGATATTGAGATATGTGGTCGTTTCATTTTTCAGTGCCCCTTTGAATACATCATCCAATCCGTAAGGACGTGCAACGAATGCGTTGTCGCCAAAAGGAACCACGTCAATACAGATACCGTCCGGCAGATTTATATTCCATTGATTTTCGGGAATACCTGTGATTATCTGGCGTGATCCGAGATGCCAGCCTTCCCCTACATGGCTGTTTTCAATCCATAGGTTAGCGTTATCTGCACAGAGGGAGACTTGTGTACTGGAGTTCTGGATAAAGATTGCCGGATTCGGTTTTACTTTCCGGTGCATGATCTTTCTTTGGTCACGTACCTTGTCCTGTATGGCTAGCGTAGAAGAAATCAGTTCATGACTTGTACCGAAATGGTAAAATTCGCCGCCGGGTAACGGTAATATGGCTACGGATAGTTGGTTGACTTCTTCATCTTCCGTCTTGGGATGTTCTCCCAAAGCCAGCCCATAGTCGGAATATAAGTCATAGTAATTGATGTCATTCGTTCCTTCCTTGAGCGAGCGCTTCATTAAGACCTCTACGGCACGGTCACTTAAAATCCAGATGCCGATGTCCATTAGGAAAAGGTGAGTCTTGGATAAACCTTCCAATTCTTCCAGAGAGGGCTTCTGTAACATGAAGTCGAGTACTTCAGGGCTTTCCCGGTCGGAGACAAAAACTCCGTGATGAGTGGCCAAAGAAGGATTTACCCATAAGCCGTAGCATACGACGTCCACATTGGGGATGTCCTGCAAAGGTTTTTCCGAACGGATATATACATCTCCACTGGCTATCAATGTATTCATGCCGGCCGGCGCTTGCTGCATGATTCTTTCGTATAACGGGAGTTGCAAAGACAGCAGGTTCTGTCCCAGTCTTTGTCCTCTTTCCCAACTGAAGATCGGGATAGGGGTCAGTATCTTACCGGAAGGTCCGTAACTGGGTAAGCGGCGGCTTTGTCCTCCTGCATGAAGTAATATCCTTTTTTCGCGTCCTATCCAATCATTGAAAGACTCTTGTGGGGCAAATGCCTGGTGGCAGGCTTGCAAGAGCCAGGTTGTTCCGCCTCCGGAGCCAAGCTTGCTGCCTATGGGATCGGATGTACAAAACCATTCGTTATGATTAACTTCTTCCAGTTCGTGAAAACAGTGGATCAGGTTTGGGGGTAAAGATAATAACTTTTGCATGATAGAATCGTCGTTTGTTGGTTAGAATTTCTATAAATCAAGTCCATCCCAAGCTTCACAGAGCGCTTGCATGGACGGTAGTAATAAATCCGCTCCGGAGTCCAGCAATACCTGTCCGTCCAGAGGTCCCGTGTTCACAGCGATTGTGAAAATGCCGGCTTTGTGTCCGGCTTCCACCCCGAGAGGTGCGTTCTCCACTACCACCGCTTCATCGGCTTTCAGACCACCTTTTTTCAGGGCCATAAGATACGGTTCCGGGTTTGGCTTTCCGTATTTGACATCGAATGCCGTAACCATTAGTTCTTTGTGAAACATTCCCGGAAAGTTATGCTCCAACCGTTCGAGTAATGAAAGTTGTCCGGAACCTGTTACCACCATTGGAGTGAGTCCTTCACCTTTTACTTTTTGCAACAGTTCCCATGCGCCGGGCATACGTTCAGCTTCTGCATACGAGTTGAATAAGACACTTTTCTCCTGATATATACTTTCTATTTCTTCCTGCGTGGCCTCCCTTCCCAGTTCACGCTGAAATACGATATTAATAGTGGCAGCCCCTGTCCGTCCTTCGTGCATATAGGCTTCTTCACGGCTAAGAGTAAGCCCGTGTGATTTCATCACCTTATGCCAGGCTTCGGAATGATAGGGCATGGAATTAAAAAGCACGCCGTCCATATCGAACAGGACGGCTTTCAGTTTTTTCTTCATACTTTATAAATAGTGAACCATTATCTGTTTAGAGTTTAATCTTCTTATTTCGAAACATATACGAGGCAAAGATAACTATAAAAAATGAGAGATAAGACAAAACGGACGGATAGTTGCAAGCGGGCTCTTTGAGCAATAAAGTATCCAATTATTTGTCATTTAGAAGATTATGTGTATTTTTGTAGCATTATAAACTCAATGATAGCATGAAAAAGAGAGTATTATTGTTGCTACCTTTGTTTTTAGGTGCTTGTTCCGATAGTGGGGAGAGTCCTGTTATCACGATAGAAAGACTGTATGTAAATACTGATCCGGACAGTGAGGATTCTAAAGGGGAAGACTATACTAATCAGAAAGATAATCTGCCGGCTTTAAAGGTAGGGGATAAGGTGAATGCTTTTTTGCTCTTGGATGGGAATGGAGCTGAACTTAAAACCTTTAAACTTCAGAATGACGAAGCGGTGAAAGCCGAACTTCGTTATGAAAAAGCCGAAGTCTCTACCGAAGGAAATCTGACGGATGAGGAAAAAGGTCAGTTACGTTTTAAGGACGGTGTGACGCAAACCAGGGTCATGGTGAAAGCTACTATTGAACATGTAGATAAGAACGGTGATGTGAAGCTGGCTTTCTATCTTTCCTCCAAGGCTGAATGTGAAGGCGCACAAGAGGAAATCGGCTTGAAAACCAAAGAGGTCGAAGCGGAAGATTAAGAACGGAATGTCGATAGACAACATAAAAAAGAAGCGGTCTTAATAAGGCCGCTTCTTTTTTATGTATAGATTCTATTACAATCTTGATTGGATCGCTTTGGATTCTTCCTCGTAACCCGGTTTGTTCAGCAACGCAAACATGTTCTTCTTGTATGCTTCTACACCCGGCTGGTTGAAAGGATTCACGCCCAGCAGATAACCGCTGATACCGCAAGCCTTTTCGAAGAAATAAAGCAGGCCGCCGATATTGTATTCGCTCAATGAAGGAAGAACAATACGCATATTAGGTACGCCACCGTCTACGTGAGCCAATTGAGTTCCCAGTTCCGCCATTTTGTTCACTTCATCCACACGTTTGCCGGCTAGGAAATTCAGACCATCCAGGTTGGCTTCGTCAGAAGGAACTTCCAGTTTATGGTCTACCTTATCCAGTGAGATGACAGTTTCGAAGATAGAACGTTCACCTTCCTGAATCCATTGTCCCATAGAGTGAAGGTCGGTAGAGAAGTCTACTGATGCGGGGAAAATACCTTTGTTGTCCTTACCTTCTGATTCTCCGTAAAGCTGTTTCCACCATTCGCTTACATAATGCAGTTTCGGACAGAAGTTGACGAGGATTTCGATCTTCTTTCCGTTTCTGTACAGTTCATTACGGGTAGCAGCATAGATAGCAGCAGGGTTTTCTGCAAACGGAACGTCTGCGCCACATGCTTTTTCCATGTCGGCAGCACCGGCAACCAGTTGCTCAATGTCGAACCCGGCAACAGCAATCGGCAGCAAACCGACCGGAGTCAGTACAGAGAAACGTCCGCCTACATTATCGGGGATGATGAATGTTTTGTAACCTTCCTTGTCGGCAGTAACACGTGCTGCACCTTTCTTGGCGTCTGTTACAGCTACGATTACCTGTTTTGCAGTTTCTTTGCCGCGTTGGTCTTCGCATTGTTTCTTCAACAGGCGGAAGGCAAGCGCAGTTTCGGTAGTAGTTCCCGATTTGGAGATATTGATAACACCGAATTTCTTGTCTTTCAGATACTCAGTCAGTTCGAATAGATAATCTTCGCTGATATTGTGTCCGGCATAAATCATGATCGGAGCTGTCTTTTTTTCCTGCAACCAAGTGAAGCTATTAGATAACGCCTCGATTACGGCACGTGCGCCCAGATAGCTACCGCCGATACCTGCAATGATCACTACTTCACAGTTGTCTCTCAAGACCTTTGCGGTAGCGTTCAAGTCAGCCAAGTGTTCTTTGCTGATAGAAGAAGGCAAGTGCAGCCAGCCTAAAAAGTCGTTCCCTTTTCCAGTTCCTTTTTCCAGCATTTCCTGTGCGGCTTTTACCTCTGCTTCGTAGGCAGAAACCTTTTCTTTGGAGATAAATCCAAAAGTCTTTTCAATGTTCAAGCTAATCATATCTTTCTTGTTTAAAGGTTATCTAAAAGAATCAGTTAGTAATTTAATCTCGATCATAGGCGAGATACGTTCGTATAGAATGTTGTACACAGCGTCCAGTATCGGCATATTGACATGATGATGCTTGTTGATTTCCTTGATACACTTCGTACCGTAGTAACCTTCAGCGATCATTTCCATTTCAATCTGTGCGCTCTTTACGGAATATCCCTTACCGATCATTGTGCCGAATGTCCGGTTACGGCTGAAATTCGAATAGCCGGTCACCAGCAAGTCACCCAGATAAACAGATTCATCTACGTTTCTGTTCAACGGATGTACCGTATTCAGGAAACGGTTCATCTCCTGGATAGCGTTGGAAATCAGTACGGCCTGAAAGTTGTCGCCGTATTTCAGTCCGCTGCAAATACCGGCGGCGATAGCATATACGTTTTTGAGTACCGAACTGTACTCGATACCTGATACGTCGTCACTAACAGATGTTTTGATAAAGCTGCTTCCCAGTCGACGCGCGAAGATACGTGCTTTGTCTTTGTCCGGGCAGGCGATGGTCAGATAAGAAAGGCGTTCCAAAGCTACTTCTTCTGCGTGGCAGGGACCTGCCAGTACAGCGATATTTTCGGGAGGAACACCGTATTCCTTGGTAAAGTATTCTGATACGATAACGTTGTCGTCGGGTACGATTCCTTTGATAGCGGTGATGATGAACTTATCCTTTATCTTGGTTTTCAGCTTTTTCAGGTGAGCTTTCAGATAAGGGGAAGGAGTGACGAAAATCAGCGTATCCGATTCTTTCACAACATCGTTGATGTTGGAACTGAAAGAGATACGCTTGGTATCGAATTTCACTCCTGTCAGATAAGCCGGATTGTGCCCCAATCTCTTGAAATCAGCGATGCGGTCATCGCGTCGCATATACCAATTGATAGAGTCTTCTTGAGCCAGACACATCTTCGCAATAGCTGTGGCCCAACTTCCACCGCCCATTATCGCTATCTTACCGGGTAATTTCATTTGTATGGATTTGGATGAAGAACTTATTTAATTTTCTGTATCCAATCAGTTACGTCGTTTACCGACGGGTTGGCCAGTTCTAATTTGTATTTCTTATTGATGCCGCAGATGTCCTGGTGTAGCTTCTGCGCATTGACATCTTTCATGTCTTCTACGGTGTTGTAGCCGGCTTTCTGAATAACAGGCACCCAGTCTTCTGCGATACCCAGTTCCATATATTTGGCGGCTGCGTCTTTCTTCACCACCTTTTCCGGGCGCATTTGCGGGAAGAATAACACTTCCTGAATGGTAGTCTGACCGGTCATTAACATAACCAGCCGGTCGATACCGATGCCGATACCCGATGTAGGAGGCATACCATATTGTAAAGAACGCAGGAAGTCCTGGTCGATAATCATTGCTTCATCGTCACCCTTGTCAGCCAGACGCATCTGTTCTTTGAAGCGTTCTTCCTGGTCGATCGGGTCGTTCAATTCCGAGTAGGCGTTGGCAAGTTCCTTGCCGTTTACCATTAATTCGAAACGTTCGGTCAGTCCCGGTTTGGAACGGTGCATCTTGGTCAGCGGAGACATTTCAACCGGATAATCGGTGATGAAAGTCGGCTGGATATACGTACCTTCGCAGAATTCTCCGAAGATTTCATCAATCAGCTTGCCTTTACCCATTGTCTCGTCGATTTCCTCCATTTTCAATTCCTTGCAAACTTGGCGGATTTCTTCTTCGCTCTTGCCGTTCAGGTCGTATCCTGTCTTTTCTTTGATAGCATCCAGGATAGGCAGACGGCGGTAAGGAGCTTTAAAACTGATCGTTTTTCCGTCGACAACACTTTCCGTACAGCCGTTTACAGCGATACAGATACGTTCCAGCAGTTTTTCGGTGAAATTCATCATCCAGTTGTAATCCTTGTACTGAACATAAAGTTCCATACAGGTAAATTCCGGATTGTGAGTTTTATCCATGCCCTCGTTACGGAAGTTCTTACCTATTTCATATACACCTTCAAAACCACCTACGATCAGTCGCTTCAGATAAAGCTCCGTTGCGATGCGCAGGTAAAGGTCTATATCCAGTGAGTTATGGTGAGTGATGAACGGGCGTGCACTGGCTCCACCGGCAATAGATTGCAGGATAGGAGTTTCCACTTCCGTGTAACCAGCCTCATCCAAAACGTTGCGCAATGTTTTCACTACAGTGGCGCGTTTCAGGAATGTTTCTTTGATACCGTCGTTTACTACCAGGTCCACATAGCGTTGGCGATAACGGAGTTCGGGATCTTCAAAAGAGTCATAAGCTACTCCGTCTTTGTATTTAACGATTGGTAACGGTTTAATAGACTTTGCCAGTACAGTCAGTTTCTTTGCATGGATACTGATTTCACCCATTTGTGTGCGGAACACGAAACCTTCGATACCGATAAAGTCACCTAAGTCGAGCAGGCGTTTGAATACAGCGTTGTACAGTTCCTTGTCTTCTCCCGGACAGATATCATCACGGGTGATGTACACCTGGATGCGACCTTTAGAGTCCTGCAATTCGATGAAAGATGCTTTACCCATCACGCGGCGGCTCATGATACGACCGGCTACGGAAACCTGGCGTGGCTCTTCGTCGTCTTTAAATTCAGCTTTAATATCTGTAGAGAAAGCATTGGTTACATACTCTGCTGCAGGGTATGGATCAATACCCATTGCACGAAGCTCATTCAGACTGTTACGTCGAATAATTTCCTGTTCACTTAGTTCTAATATATTCATTTCGTTACGTATTAACTCAATTTTGTGGGCAAAAATACGAAACTTTTCTCATATATCCCGTAATCTGTCTCTTTTTTGTATCTTTGCGCCCTCAAACTAATAGGTATGACAGGACAAAAGACACCCACTGCGTTGGGAACGGAAAAGATCGGGAAGCTTTTAATGCAGTATGCCATTCCGGCAATTATCGCCATGACGGCATCTTCTCTATATAATATGGTGGACAGTATTTTCATCGGTCACGGGGTAGGGGCAATGGCTATCTCCGGATTGGCGCTGACCTTTCCGCTGATGAATCTCGCTGCCGCTTTCGGCTCGCTGGTCGGTGTGGGAGCGGCTACATTGGTTTCGGTGAAACTGGGACAAAAAGATTACGACACCGCACAACGGGTACTCGGCAATGTGCTGGTACTGAATATTATCATCGGACTTGCCTTTACGGTTGTCACACTGATATTTCTCGACCCTATTCTTTATTTCTTCGGTGGTAGTGACGCCACGGTAGGCTATGCCCGTGATTATATGGTTGTTATCTTATTGGGTAACGTCGTCACCCACCTTTATTTAGGTCTGAATGCCGTACTCCGTTCGGCGGGGCATCCGCAGAAAGCGATGGTTGCCACGATTGCCACGGTGGTGATTAATACGATACTCGACCCTGTTTTTATCTATGGCTTCGGCTGGGGAATACAAGGGGCGGCAATCGCTACCATTACCGCACAGGTCATCGCATTGGCATGGCAGTTCAAGCTATTCTCTAACAAAAAAGAACTGCTGCACTTCCATAAAGGAATTTTCCGGTTGAAGAAGAAAATCGTAGTCGATTCTTTAGCAATCGGTATGGCGCCTTTCCTTATGAATCTGGCAGCCTGTTTCATCGTTATTCTTATCAATCAAGGTTTGCAGCATCACGGTGGTGACTTGGCTATCGGAGCGTTCGGTATTGTCAACCGATTGGTATTCCTCTTTGTCATGATTGTAATGGGACTGAACCAGGGTATGCAGCCGATCGCCGGTTACAACTATGGAGCCAAGCAATATCCGCGTGTGACAAAAGTCTTGAAAATAACTATTTATGCAGCAACCATTGTTACCACTACAGGCTTCCTGATGGGAATGTTTATTCCCCGGCTAGCAGTCTCGATTTTTACGACACACGAAGAACTGGTACGCATTTCTGCCAAAGGGCTGCGTATTGTTGTGATGTTCTTTCCTATTGTGGGTTTCCAAATGGTGACTTCCAACTTCTTCCAGAGTATCGGCATGGCGAGTAAGGCGATATTTTTGTCTGTCTCCCGCCAGGTTCTTATCCTGATACCTTGTCTGCTGATTCTTCCACAGTTCTACGGACAACTGGGAGTCTGGATAAGTATGCCGATTTCCGATCTTATAGCAAGCTTGATTGCCGGGACAATGCTTTGGTGGCAGTTCAAGCAATTCAGGAAAGTGTCTGTCTGACGGGCTTGTTGCGATACTCCTTGGGAGAGATGCCGACATACACCCTTCACTCATAGATGTATCTTCCGGAGTTATTATAACATAATTGAATGGCATCAGTGGCTCCATGTATCTTTTCGTTTCAAATGGGTTTCACTGCAAATTAACAAACAAATAGCTACAAATAACAAACTATTCCGGCTTTTTATCTCCGATAACCTACAAATAGAACAATATTTCGTCTATATCAACCTTTCCCCACTTGTTTGCTTGGGATACTTTTGTAATAACTAAATAACAAATGAAAATATGAGACGATTAAACTTCTTATTGACAGGACTTCTTGCAGTTTTGCTGGCGTCATGCAATCAGCGTGTGCAGAATATAGAAAATAAGCCGGCAGTGAAGATTGATACCGTACTTTCTGCTGACAAACAGACTGCCTTGCAGTTTCCCGGACGGGTGAAAGCGGCTCAGGACATAAGCCTGGCATTCCGGGTGAGCGGAACTATCCAGCGTATGTATGTGAATGACGGTGCTTATGTGCGCAAAGGACAACTGCTTGCCGAACTTGATCCTACAGATTATCAGATTCAACTGGATGCGGCGGAAGCCGAATACCAGCGTGTCAAGGCGGAAGCGGAGCGCGTAATGGCTCTTTATAAGGAAAATGTAACCACTCCCGACGCAAACGACAAAGCCGTGTACGGACTGAGGCAGATTACCGCCAAATACAACCATGCTAAGGACCAGTTGGAATATACCCGCCTGTATGCCCCTTTCAGCGGATATGTACAGAAACGCCTTTTCGACTCCCATGAGACGGTGGCTGCCGGAATGCCTGTCGTTTCCGTAATCAGCGAGGGAACGCCGGAAGTGGAGATTAATCTTCCGGCAGTGGAATATATCCGTCGCCGGCAGTTTACCCGCTATTATTGCACATTCGATGTATATCCGCAGCAGAGATATGTGCTGGATTTGATTAGCGTCACTCCCAAAGCGAATGCCAACCAGCTCTATACCATGCGCCTTCAATTGAAAAGCGGAGACAAGCAGGCGGTTCCTTCTCCGGGGATGAATACAATGGTCACTATCGAATGTGCCGAAGGGGAAATGCGTAACCTGTCCGTTCCCGGCGGAGCGATTCTCCGTCAGAACGGGAATACGGGTGTCTTTCTTTATAATCCGTCCGATAAAACGATTCGTCGTTGCGATGTGACTGTTACTCGCTTGCTTAGTGACGGCAGATGCCTTATAACTTCGGACGAAGTGAAACCGGGTGACTTGATTGTTGTCTCGGGAGTGCATCATGTGAAAGATGGGCAACAGGTGGAACCTCTTCTTCCGGCTGCCGAAACGAATGTGGGAGGACTGCTATGATAGATATTAGTAAATGGGCATTTGAAAACAAGAAGTTAATCTACTTCCTGATTGCTGTACTGATTGTGGGCGGAGCTTATTCCAGCTACGAGATGAGTAAACTGGAAGACCCTGAAATAACGGTAAAGCTCGCCATGGTGGTTACTACCTATCCCGGTGCATCCGCGCATCAGGTGGAACTGGAAGTGACGGATGTACTCGAAAAGAATATCCGTTCTATGGGGAATATAGATAATGTGGAAAGCTATTCCTACAACGACCTCTCCCTGATTCAGGTAGAACTGAAAACGACTGTCAAGGAAACCGACGTGGAACAGTGCTGGGACTTGCTGCGCCGTAAAGTGGCGAACGCACAGGCGGAACTTCCTGAAGGTGCCAGCCCTTCTATCGTGAAAGATGATTTCGGTAATGTCTACGGAATGTTTTTTGCCTTGACGGGCGACGGACTTTCTGACAGGGAACTCTCCGACTATTCCGAATTAATCAAACGTGAAGTCAGCGAATTGGACGGTGTGGAACGCGTCGATTTATACGGCAACCGTCCGGAATGTATCAACATCTCCCTATTGCAAGACCGAATGGCCAACTTGGGTGTGAAACCTGCCGAAGTGCTTGCCACCCTGAACGGACAGAATAAAACAACCTATACCGGCTATTACGACAACGGTGACAGCCGTATCCGGGTCACGGTCAGCGATAAATTCAAGACGGTGGAAGACATCGGACGTATGCTGATTCAGGGACACGATGCCGACCAGCTGCGTCTGAGTGACATCGCCCGCATTGAAAAAGACTATGAAGACCCCACCCGCAACGAATTGTTCTATGATCGTCAGCGTGCCATGGGAATCATGGTTGCCGCCTCTTCCGATGCCGATATTATCAAAGTCGGCAAACGGGTGGAGCAGAAACTTGAACAACTGAAAGCCGAACGCCTGCCGGCAGGAATGGAATGCCACAAGGTATTCTATCAGCCCGAACGTGTCGGAAGTTCTTTGGGGACATTTATCCTGAATCTGATAGAATCCGTGATTATTGTAGTTGTCATCCTGATGATTGCAATGGGATTCAAGAGCGGGGTGATTATCGGTATCAGTCTGGTAGTGACAGTGTTCGGCACTTTCCTGTTTTTGTATTTTATGGACGGCACGATGCAGCGTGTATCTTTGGCATCCTTTGTACTTGCCATGGGAATGTTGGTGGATAATGCGATTGTCATTATAGACGGTATTTTGGTCGATTTGAAAGCCGGAAAGAGCCGCATGGAAGCCATGACCGCTATCGGGCGGCAGACGGCAATGCCTCTGCTCGGCGCTACCCTGATTGCTATTATCGCTTTCCTTCCTATATTCATGTCTCCCGATACGGCAGGAGTCTACACGCGCGATTTGTTTATTGTGTTGGCGGTCTCCCTGCTGCTTAGTTGGGTACTCGCCTTGGTGCACGTCCCGTTAATGGCGAACCGGATTCTGCATCCGGACGTATCCGCAGCTACTGCCACTACCGGAAAGCGGGTGTACGAAGGAAAAATATATGCAGTGCTGCGTTCATTATTGAGATTCAGCCTGGCACATCGCTGGAGCTTTGTCTTTGCCATGATTGCCTTGGTGGTACTTTCGGGGTTTAGTTACCGGTTTATGAAGCAGGGTTTCTTCCCGGATATGGTCTACGACCAGCTATACATGGAATATAAACTTCCCGAAGGCATTAATTCCACACGGGTGGCACGCGACTTGGAAGAGATAGAGGCTTACTTGAAGAAACGTCCTGAAATCACGCACGTCACCACTTCTATCGGCGGGACGCCTGCCCGTTACAACTTGGTACGTAATATAGCCAACCCTTCTTTATCTTACGGTGAACTGATAATCGACTTTACTTCGCCCGATGCACTGGTCGACAACATGGCAGAGATTCAACAGTATCTTTCTTCCCATTATCCGGACGCCTATGTGAAGCTGAACCGCTATAACCTGATGTTCAAGAAATATCCTATCGAAGCGCAATTTACCGGGCCCGACCCTGCCGTGCTGCATCAATTGGCAGACAGTGCCCGGAAAATCATGGAAAATTGCCCGGACGTCTGTCTGATTACCACCGACTGGGAACCGCAGGTTCCCGTCCTGACGATTGAATACGATCAGCCTACGGCACGTGCTATCGGACTGAGCCGGAATGACGTGAGTCTTTCCCTGCTCACGGCTACGAGTGGTATCCCGATTGGTTCTTTCTACGAAGGAATTCATAAGGATAACATCTACTTGCGCTGTCTTGACGAACATGGAAAACCTATTGAGAATCTGGATAACACGCAGATATTTTCTTCCCTTCCTTCCCTCAACGGCTTGTTGACACAGGAGATGATGATGAAGCTGAAAACGGGAACACTCTCTAAAGAGGAACTTGTGGAAACTTTAATGGGAACTACTCCGCTGAAACAAATCAGCAAGCGGATAGACGTGGAATGGGAAGACCCGGTTGTCCCCCGCTATAACGGGCAACGTAGCCAGCGCGTGCAATGTTCCCCTGTTCCGGGCGTGGAAACGGAGAAAGCCCGGCAGTCTATTGCCGGGCAGATTGAACGGATTCCGCTTCCCGACGGCTACAAGCTGCAATGGCAAGGCGAAAGAAATGCCAGCACGAAATCCATGCAGTATTTGTTCAAGAACTTCCCGTTTGCTATCATCCTGATGATTTCTATCTTGATTATGCTGTTCAAGGATTATCGGAAGCCGGTTATCATCTTCTGCACGATTCCTTTGGTATTTGTCGGTGTGGTAGCTGTAATGCTGCTGACCGGAAAGACGTTCAACTTTGTTGCTATCGTCGGTACACTGGGACTTATCGGTATGATTATCAAAAACGGTATTGTGCTGATGGATGAAATTACCCTGCAAATCAGTCAGGGAGTGGAACCGGTAACGGCACTGATAGATAGTTCGCAGAGCCGTCTCCGTCCTGTGATGATGGCATCGCTCACTACCATTCTGGGAATGATTCCATTGTTGCCGGATGCCATGTTCGGCTCATTGGCGGCTTCCATTATGGGCGGACTGTTGTTCGGTACGCTGATTACTTTATTGTTTATTCCTATTTTGTATGCACTATTCTTTCATATAAAAAAGACAGACAAATGAAAAAAGAGATTCTTTCAGCCATTGGAATAATAGCGGGCATATTGTTCGGCACAACGCTTTCTCTTTCCGCACAAGAGAAACTAAGCCTGAAACAATGCCGCGAAATGGCGTTGAAATACAACAAGGAAATGGCTGCTGCCGACCGGCAGACAGAAGCAGCGCGGTTGATGTCCCTCAGCTATAAAGCCAATTTTTTCCCGAACTTTACCGCCAACGGAACAGGGATTTACAGCACTGCCGATGGAAGTCTCGGCATTCCGGGCGGTAATCTCCCTGTTTTCATGCCCAACCCCACTACGGGAGAACTGGTATCCAGCGGTTTCGCCTATTTCCCCGGGTTGAACCTGGATTATAAAGTAGGAACCGTTTATTCCGGCGGCATACAAATGGAGCAGCCTCTCTATATGGGCGGCAAAATTCGTGCGGCCTATAAAATGTCTTTGCTGGGTAAAGAGATGGCTCACCTGAACGAAGCGCTGACTACCTCGGAAGTTCTTCTGAATACGGACAAAGCTTACGTCCAACTAGTGAAAGCCAAAGAAATGAAGAAAGTGGCCGAGAAATATCACGCTTTATTGACGGAACTGTCCCGGAACGTGAAAAGTGCCCACCAACATGGCATGAAACCTCAGAATGACGTATTGAAAGTGCAAGTGAAGCTCAACGACAGCGAACTTTCTTTGCGTAAGGCAGACAATGCCCTTCGCCTTGCTTCCATGAATCTTTGCCATTACATCGGACGTCCCTTGACAACGCAAATTGATATTTCCGATGACTTCCCCGAAGTGGAACAGGAGTGGAAAATCCAGGTTTCCGATATTACCGCCCGTCCGGAATATGGAATACTGAACAAACAAGTTGCTATCGCTGAGCAGGAAGTGAAGCTGAACCGTAGTGAATTGCTCCCTCGTATCGGCGTCAGAGGCAGCTACGACTATCTTCACGGGCTGGAAATCAACGACGAAACATTTATGAAAAAAGGAGCTTTCTCCGTCTTTTTGAATGTCTCCGTCCCCCTGTTTCATTTTGGTGAACGTACCAATAAGGTAAAATCCGCCAAAGCGAAACTCGAACAAACCCGTCTTGAACAAGAAAATGCCAGTGAAAAGATGTTGCTGGAATTAATGCAGGCAGCCAATAACTTGGATGAGGCGCGTCTTGAAACGGAACTTTCCGATCGTTCACTGGAACAGGCGGAAGAAAATATGAAAGTCAGCGGCAAACAGTATGAGGTCGGACTGGAAACTCTCTCGGATTATTTGGAAGCGCAAATGCTCTGGCAACAGGCTTACCAGACACGTGTAGACGCTCATTTCCAACTGTATGTGAATTATATTGCTTATCTGAAAGCGGCGGGGCAACTGCAATAAAAAACAATCTACAAATCATAACCAGTATCCTGGACATTCTTTATGGAATGTCCAGGATACTGGTTATGATTTGTACCTGCCGGGGAGTAAAAGTCCGTGTACGTGGATGATACCCTGTGGCAGTCAGTAATCGGAATAATTCTTTATTCATTTTAATCCATTTGGTGAACATGCGTATTGCGCAACGGGGAGTGATGTTCGGGTTGTACAGGCAGGCTAACTCTTTTTTCTTATATGTTCTGATATGAAAAGGGATTTCCTCTTCTTCCGGCAGTAATTCCATATTGATATTTTAATGTTTAAGATGTTGTAAAGATACAAAATAAAGAAAGCGTTGTCAAGTCTTTGACCGGAATATTTTGAAGAGCAGTATCCGCCTGCAGGCGGGTACTGTTGTTCATGGGCCAAAGCTATGATTAATTTTATATTGATGGGTCCGGTGTCCCACCTTCATCCGGGTTTGGAGTGTCGGGATCTTCAGGTTTTGCTAAGCCGTCATCGGAAGTAACCATTTTCTGGACGCTGACTTTACTCAGCATATCTTTGAATTTATATCCCGGAGTAAAAATGATTTTCACTCTGCGTATCGTATCGCTATCTACTTCTTTTTCAGTCTCCTGACTCTCACAGCTCATACCCGGACGGAAGCAGCCGAAATCTCCCAATTGCACGGAAATACCTTTTCTAAGGTTGAGATTCAGCGTATCAATCAACGCATCGAGCACAAATTTCACTGCACCGCTGGGAACCATTCCTATCTTGGTGATTTCTTCACATAAATCTCTGAATTCCAATGTATTGGTGATTACATTCTGTGCTACATATTTTTCAGCTTTTGTTTTGTCGAAGCCGAATGTTCTTTTTTTAATGACGTATCTAAGTGCCATAGTTGTTAAGTTTTTTAATTACTAACTTTAATTATCAAATCTCTTTGTGATCACAATACAAAGATACTATGGGCACTTCCCGGACAGGTGCTTTAACGGCGTTCAATGAGCGTAGACTGATTTACTTTCATTTATTTAGTTTGTATTTCATTGATTTATATGGCGTTATGAAAATGGCTTTCTTTTTGACGTTTATACCTTTATATATACAGTCAATTTCCCGACTCCTTCTTTTTGTATTATTCCGTCGGCAACGAAAGCGTTCAATTCTTCAATGGCAATTTTTTTATTTCGTCCTGTGAGATGACTGTAGTCTGTCCGGCTGATGAACAAGTGGTTTTTCATATATGTGTTGAGGCGGGTAAGGCATGTCTCACGGGAAATACTATTTTTCTTGGGACGTGTGAGAGATTCTCCACGCTGTAACCTCATTTTGTCACCTACTTCTTTTTTGAACGAGCGGCTTGCACGGAAATTGATGTTTTTCATGCGGACGGACATCGCACGGATTTCTTTTTTATCTTTCACCGGTGGACATTGTAGCGAGGTAGAGAAGAACCCGAAGTTCCCCATTTCTACATTCCAACCGTCGGCGAGTAAATCCCGTGCTTCATTAGCAAAGGCTTCCATGGCTCCTGCTAATAAGCTTCTGCTGATACCGGTGAATTTGTGAACACGGTCTAGGAACTCTTCTTTGTCTACGGTTCCTTTGGAGACGATACGGGCGTGTAGCGGTTGTATCTCCTCTTTGTTTGGACTGGGAGTCTCAAATAAATCATATATTGCACTCATATACTAATGTTTAGTAATTTTATAGTTACTATTAATTCGTTCCATAACTGTTAACTTTTCGTTCTACATCTGTTTCTCTTTAGTTCTACAACTGTTATTGTTTAGTTCCATATATGTGGAACGAATTGTTATTTACTACAAAAGTAGTTAGTTTATGTAAGGGAGAGGTGCTTTAATTGTAGGGTGTTATAAAGTGATAATGAAAGTTCATAGTACCCCTTCAACTTTAGTATCGCCACAATAGTTACGACAGGATGGCTACGACATAATTGCGAGAAGAAAACGATTGATATTATGGTTGCCGGAACTGCTATGCGTTTCCTCGGTCCAGTAGGAAATCGTAGCGGATTTTTTTTAGACACCGGGAGACGCCTGTGCTTCTATGACTTCTCATAGAGTACGGGCTGTCTGCCCGTGTCTGAAGGGTAGCCGCTACCACCTCCTGCTGGCGGGATTAGACAGCTCTGTACTCTTTTATAATAAAAGGTACGGAACAAGTTAAATAACTAACTTAGTTCCGTTTTTTATGACAAATTGGCTTACAACAAAACAAATGTCCGAAAAGCACGGCGTCCAAGAATCCATTCTTAGGAATTGGGCAAATCTTGGTTATATTACGAGTTCCCGAATCGGCGAACAGTTGTTCTTGGATGATAATAGTCTGCTTGCTTATCTAGAAGCTTACAAAAGACTTGGTTTAGAGGCAGATTATTTGTCGAGAATTGTAGAAGAGAAGAAGTTGGAGCGCGATTTTATCCTGTCTAAATATGATGATTAACTCTATGTTTTGAGGACTCAAAAAGCGTGCAAACCTTTGTATGAATTCTCTTCTTAAAGCTTTGAAGCTGAAAAAGGATATTCTGGCTACTTACTTATCGGAAACGTGCTATGAATGCCCGTTTTCTGTCTTTGGCAATAGTGGAGGTGTACATATTGCCGAAATCAATGCTATCTTGCTTTCACTTGCTTAATAACCTTCTTATTCTTAATAAAAAACTTAGAAAATTAAAAAATAAGGATTATATTTGTAGCATCAAAGTTTTCAATTCACTAGGACGCGATACGGAATTAAAAGGGAATGCAGTGTAAATCTGCAACAGTACCCGCTGCTGTAAGTTCCATTCCTGATATTCGGGAAATGTTGGTTTTACAATCTTTGCCACTGACTATGAGAGTTGGGAAGGCGTAAAACAGGAACAAGTCAGAAGACCTGCTTTGATGATTTCTAATTGACAACCTGCGGGAGTACGGGGAAATAGTCAAAAAATAGATGCTGGTCTTCCACTAAACTCGTGTAGTCTGTTTTTTAGGCTTTTTGTGCATGTATTCTTTTATAAGGTTGTGTGTTATTAACCTTTTATAATGAGAAGTAGGCATGAAAAGGGCTTCTTTTATTTCTTTTATTTCTTTATTTCTGGTGGTGATAATTCCTGTTGTTTCTGCGCAGGAACGTTCAAAAAGATATCACTACAAAAGTCGGTTGGACAGCATACAACGTCTGGATACGGTGGTAATTACCGGGCAGAGGTTGAATAAGTATCGGGATGTGATTCCGGCACAAGTGATGACATCCAAAGATATGGAAAAGCTGAATAGTTTGTCGGTGGCGGATGCTATTCGTTTCTTTTCAGGGGTACAGCTAAAGGATTATGGTGGTATTGGCGGTTTGAAAACTGTGAATATACGAAGTATGGGAACCAACCATATGGGAGTGTTTTATGATGGTATTCAACTGGGAAATGCACAGAATGGACAAATAGACCTCGGCAAGTTCTCGTTGGATAATGTAGAAGAGATATCTCTGTATAATGGTCAGAAAAGTGAAATATTTCAGTCTGCCAAAGATTTCGGAGCATCGGGAACTATATATATTACTACTCGTAAACCCCGGTTTACAGATGGAAAGAATGCCAATTTTAAAGCGACTTTACGTGCGGGTTCATTTGGATTGATAAACCCTTCACTTCTTTATGAACAGAAGTTGACAGACAAGATAAGTACTTCCTTTAGTGGCGAATGGATTAACGCCAGTGGAAAGTATAAGTTCCGTTATCGCCGGCGGAATACACTGGGTGAGGTGATGTATGATACGACAGCGGTTCGTCAGAATGGCGATATTAACGCCACGCGTATGGAAGCCGGACTGCATGGGAAGTTGAACAACGGGCAATGGACGTTACGGGGATATACTTATAATTCGGAACGCGGAGTGCCGGGCGCTATTGTTAATAATGTATTTCGTAATGGAGAACGGTTATGGGATACCAATTCTTTCATACAGGGAACTTTTACAAAGGAAATAACATCCAGATATCGTACCTTGGTTAATGCCAAATATGCAGCCGATTATACACATTACGAGAACCATGACAGCAAGCTGTTTCAAACAAAGAATACCTATAGACAAAAAGAAATTTATGTCTCAACCGCCAATCTCTATTCACTGACAAATTTTTGGGATGTTTCGTTGGCGTATGATTTTCAGTGGAATAAGTTGGATGCTGAATTCAATAGCCCTAATAATGAAAGTACCTTTCCCTTTCCTCAGCGTTTCACAAATATGGTGGCACTGGCTACTGCGGTGGATTTGAAGCATTTTAAGTTGCAAGGAAGTTGTCTGGGATATTTCGTACATGAAAAAGTAAAGCGTTTTGCCAAGTCGCCGGACAAAGCGGTTTTTACTCCTGCGGTCTTCGCTTCTTACCGGCCATTTAAATATGAGGATTTTTCGTTTCGCGCTTTCTACAAAGAAATGTTTCGTATGCCTACATTCAATGACTTGTACTATACCGATATGGGAAACGCCTTTTTGAAACCGGAGTACACAAAACAATACAATGTAGGACTCAAATATAAAAAGGAATTTCAACATTCTTTATATAAGCTATTTGATTTTCAGGTAGATGCTTATTACAATGAAGTAAAAGACAAGATTATTGCTTACCCGAAAGGACAGCAGTTCCGGTGGACTATGCTGAATCTTGGTTATGTTGAGATTCGTGGTATAGATGCCTCTTTGCATCAGGCTGTCGGATTTGGTAAGTTTCTTGCGAATGTGAAGTTACAATATACCTATCAGAAGGCGCAGGACTTTACAGATCCTTCAAAAAACTATTATTCTCACCAGATTCCTTATATCCCCTGGCATAGCGGGTCTGTCATAGCTTCATTGGAATATGGTTCATGGGCACTCAGCTATTGTTTTATTTATACGGGTGAACGCTATAACCAACAGGAAAATATAGCGTATAACCACACACAGCCATGGTATACAAGCGATGTGAATATAGTGAAGTATCTGAAACTAAAATCGAATCGTTTGAAACTATCTCTCGAAGTCAATAATTTGTTTAGCCAGGATTACGATGTGATTCTGAATTATCCGATGCCCAAACGGAATTTTCGTTTCCTGATAAGCTTAGATATTTAGTCTTATGAATAAAAAGATTTATATACCGATTGTTACACTGCTCCTGCTGCTATGTTGTGTGGGTTGCCGTGAAATAGAACTGGTGAATCCGACAGAATATGAACTGATTGATTTTGAGCCGGATCCCGATGCCGACCCGATGGGATTATACTTGCTGAATGAAGGCAATATGGGAAGTAATAAGTCTACGCTGGATTATGTCGATTATCGTACGGGGATTTATGCCCGTAATATTTATGCTGAAAAGAATCCTACGGTAATAAAGGAAATGGGAGACGTCGGCAATGATATCCAGATTTATAAAGGGAAGTTGTATGCAGTGATCAATTGTTCGCATAAGGTAGAGGTTATGGATGCTTATACGGCAAAGCGTATCACACAGATTGACATACCTAATTGCCGCTATATCCGTTTTAAAGGAAATTACGCTTATGTCAGTTCTTATGTGGGGCCGGTAGCGATAGACCCGAATGCTCAGAAAGGAGCTATATTTAAGATTGACCTCGAAACCAACAAAGTAGTAGACCAGGTTACGGTTGGCTATCAACCTGATGAACTGGAGATTATTGGCAGCAAAATTTATGTAGCCAATTCGGGCGGATACCGCGCACCTAATTATGATAATACTGTTTCGGTGGTAGAGATGGAAACTATGCGCCAACTTTATAAAATAGAGGTCGCTATAAATTTGCACCGTATCAAAGCCGACCAATATGGTAAACTGTGGGTGTCATCCCGTGGTAATTACGATGATGTTCCTTCCAACTTATATGTATTGGAGGAAAGTGCGGGACGTTATAAGGTTACGAAGACGATGAACTTACCGGCTTCGAATATGGTGTTGAGTGGTGATTCTCTTTATGTCTATAGTGTAGAGTATAGCAATAATACAAATAAAAATACGGTGACTTATGCTATTGTGGATGTAAAGACCGAACGGATTGTTTCCCGCAAGTTTATTACGGATGGTACGGAGCTGAATATTGAGATTCCTTATGGCATTGCCATTCATCCGGTAACGAAAGATATCTATGTGACGGATGCCCGGAACTACGTGTCGAGCGGCGCGTTGCATTGTTACTCAAAAGAAGGGGTGAAACGGTGGAGTGCCCGTACTGGAGATATACCGGCGCATATGGTATTTTTAGAACGCAGAAAATATACAGAAGAATGAAAAAGATAATAAGTTGGTTATGCTTATTGTGCACAGGGGGCATTATTTCCTGTACACAGGAAATACCTTCTTTAAGTTTGGGAATTGATGATATCTATGTGATTCCGCGGATGAAGGTTGTCTATTTTAAACCTGCTTTTACCGGAGAAGCCTATCAATGGAGTATTAAGGCGACAGATGGTAGTGATTCTATCGTCAGCACACAAAAGGATTATATCTTTCTTCCGGAATATACCCGTGTGTATGAAATTGATTTTCGCATATTCGATTCACGAAATCCCATAGAGCATCACGTTTCGGTATATGTCCAGGAAGAGGAGGTAGAGTATAGTCCTTTTATTTCCAAGGTTTATGAGTTTCGTCCGGCTCCGGGGCAGTTTGTGAATGAGATGCCTAAATATGAAGAAGGGGATACGGAAAAAAACATGATACAAAAGGCGGAAGAAGCTATCTACGGTAAAAATTACTCAGGAGTTTCATTGGGAGCTTATGGGGGATATGTGACGTTCGGATTTGATCATACGGTTGTGAATAGAAGAGGTGAACGGGATTTTCTGATAGAAGGAAATGCTTTTCATAGTGCGGCTCATCCGGGAGTTAACGGTGGAAGTTGTGAACCTGGTATTGTGATGGTATCATTCGATGAAAATCAAAATGGAATACCGGATGATAAATGGTATGAGTTGGATAAGGATCCGTGGTACACGAATGAGATTGCCCACTTGAATTATAAGATAACGTATAACCGTCCGGACCCTGATAGAGAAATCATCAAAGACGGTGCGCTGACTGATATCTATTATATAAAATGGACCGATACAATGAATCAGGAAGGATATGTTGCCAAGAACCAGTACCATAAGCAGGACTATTACCCGAAATGGATATCAGAAGACCAAATGGAATTTGAGGGAACTTTATTGCCTAAAAATGCGGTGGATGTGTCGGGAGATGGTTCTTATTATTTGCAATATATGTTTGAATATGGAGCTTATGTAGACAATTTTCCTAATGCTGCGGTAGATGCGGATGGTAATAACCGTTCGAGTTTTGATATTGGCTGGGCTGTCGACCCTAAAACACGGGTACCGGTGGAGTTGCCGGGTGTTGATTTTATACGTGTATATACGGCTGTTAACCAATATTGCGGTTGGTTGGGAGAGACATCCACTGAAATATATCAGGCACGCGACCTGCATGTGTATGTGCGACCTTCCCGTCCCGGAGAATGAAATAATAAATTGAAAATGGAATAAAAAAAGACAAAAATGAAGAAATTGTTTTTATTAATGGTATTGGCTTTTTGGCTAGGAACTTCCTGCCTTTGGGTGTCCTGTTCCTATGAGAACCATGACAATCCGGTAGAATATCCGGACTTGGAGCCAGAACCGGAGCCTGAGCCTGAACCTGTTCCGGAACAAAATGCGGAGTATGTGGCTGCCTTGAAAGAACCCAATTGCTACATGGTGCAAGCGGGAGAAGCGGTGTCTATTCCGGTAATGAAAGCTTATGCCGTTTGGGAGTTGTTTGCCAGTGAACTGGAGAACGTAGAAATGGAAAATCAGGTTCCGGAGCCCGTGTTGCTATGGCAGGATGCGCAAAGCTTGATAACCAATGTAGGATTGATTCCCGGTGAGACGCATGAAAAAGATAATATCATGGTGTCAGTGTCGGGAAGTGTAAAAAGTGGTAATGCACTGGTTGGAGTAAAGATTGCAGGGGAGATTCGCTGGAGTTGGCATATATGGGTGACACCTTATAATCCGGATAAGGATCCTGTTGCTATGGGACGTATATATCCTTATGATAATAATGGTGACGGGGTGGATGACTATATATTTATGGATCGTAACTTGGGAGCAGTGAATACAACTGTTAATCTGGGAACGACAATGGCTGATAGCCTTGCCGCTTGCGGATTGCTCTACCAATGGGGACGTAAAGACCCGTTTCCCGGTGACAGTAAATTTAAATATAGTACGAATAACAATCCTTATTATGACAGTAAACCTATTTATACTATTGAGAATGTTTTGCTGACAGAGGGAAGCCAGAACGGAGGTACAGGGATTCGTTCGGTCAAGGCTGATATGGATCAAACGCGCACCAGTCTGACTAAATCCATAGTGAATCCGTTAACCGTATTGTTAGGCCCTTATGGTTATAACGATTGGTTGGAAGAACGTTGTGATACTCTTTGGAATAATCAGAAAGGTGGCAAGGCTCCGTTTGACCCATGTCCTGAAGGTTGGAGGGTGCCGATAAATAAGAATGGTACTTATCCATGGAATGGCTTTGAATTGGCTACAACAGAATATTCTCCGTTAGGGGTCTTTCCGATGGCAGGTTTCCGCTATTGTGTGGGGGGAGGAATTTTAAAGAATTCGGGACATACGGCAGAAGTCTGGATTGGGGATGTTAATGCCAACTTTACAGGGAATGCCCGGTATTTGTCAATCTATTATGATTATGCACATCGGGCGATTGTAAAGGCGGATGTAGGAGCTCGTAGCAATGCTGCATCGGTTCGTTGCGTGAAGGAGTGAGTGTTTAATCTTTTAAATAAATAATTTGAGTATGAAAAGTATGAGAACTTTATTAAAGTGGAATTTGTGGGTGTGTTTGCTTATTGTTACAGCTTTTACCTCGTGTAAAGATGATAATGATGATGGTAATACGGAAGATCCGAACTATGTGTTTAAAGTTGCGGATGAATATAAAACTTTGGCGTGCAGTGCAAAGGGAAAGACTTTTGTTATAGATGTCACTTCTACAAAAAATAATAGTAAGGTTGGTTTTGAAGTTGAGTCTTGTCCTGAATGGGCACCGGCAGAGATTGAAATGACGGCTTTGACCGTTACAGTAAAGGAAAATACAACCAAAGAACCACGTAACGGTGGAAAGATTGTATTGGTGCAAGATGAAACTGGAACTAAACTGGAAATTATAGTCAATCAAGAAGAAGTTACTAGTTCGTTGAAATTAGAGGAGTCTTATACAGCTACCCGTTGTAAAGTTCTGACTATTGAACCGGAGATAACAGGTTATAATGAAAACCCGGTATATGAGTGGACTTCTAAGAAAGAAGGAGCAGATGGAGATGCGAAAGTAATTGGTACAGAAAAAGATTTACCTTTCATCCAGTTAGAACCTGGTATTTATGATGTATCGCTGAAGGTGACGGACGGGAATGTTGGTGAAACAAAGAGTACGAAAGTTACAGTGAATGAAGAAGCTGAAGCGTATTCTCCATTCATTTATCAGGTGTTTGCATATCGTCCCGCTCCTGGTAGTAAAATAACATCAAATCCTACGGATACAGAGGAAATTGCACGAAAGAAGGCAGAAGATATATTGAAAGGAGCAGATATAAATAATAATAATGCGATGAATTTGGTACAATTAGGTAGTTTAGGCGGCTATGTTACATTTGGTTTTGACCATACGATAGTGAATGTACCGGGAAAAAGAGACTTTCGTGTAAATTCGATGATTAGCAGTAGTAATATGTATTTTCCAAGTGTAATATTGGTTGCTTTTGATAAAAATGGAAACGGAAAGCCTGATGAAGACGAGTGGTATGAAATAAAAGGTAGTGAGCATGACAATGTCAAAACAATGAAGGGCCTGACTATGACATATGAAAATGAGGATACTGATTATAAGATCTGTACTTGTGTATGGCGGAATAGTATGGAAGAGAGTGGCGATATGAAAGCCAGTGATTTTCCGATGGCTGGTTTAGGATGGCCTCAATGGATAAAAGAGACTATTACTTTTGTGGGAATTACCCGTTTGCCTGATAATGCTACTATGTCTGGTGCATTTCCGAGCAGTTATGCGCAATATGAATATGGTTATGCATGTAATGCATCTCTTGCGACAGAAGAAGGTCGTAAGAAGAATTCTATTGATATTTCTTGGGCTGTTAATAAAGATGGTAATAAAGCCAATTTGCCTGGAATTGATTTTGTTAAAGTTTATACCGGGGTTTTTCAAAATTTAGGAATGTTTTATGGATATTCATGGGCTAATATTGCCGGTGCTACCGACTGTCACCTGAAAGGAGAAGATTTTGATTCTGATGTAGAGTGATATAAGTAATAAATATAGTGACGCTATCTTATTAATATAGTGACGGTATGTATATCAAATACCGTCACTATGATTTTTAGAATTTGAATCCTGTCATATAATTATAAATAGCTTAAAGATAAGTGATATCTTTGCGCAATAAATCAAATACTGAGAATGTATAGCAAATAATCATGGATAAACTAAAATCCGTCTTTAACTGGAGTGGTGGAAAAGATTCCGCCCATGCTTTGCTGCGCGCTTTGGAATCAGAACGTTACGAGATTATTGCATTACTGACAACAGTGAATCGCGATACACAACGTTCTACTATGCACGGTATTCCGTTACATCTTCTCGAAGCACAGGCTGCAAGCATTGGTATTCCTCTCTATATTGTTGATTTGACGCCGAAAGGTAATATGGAAGATTACTCGTTAGCTATGTCGCAGGCGGTACAGCATTTTAAAGCACTGGGTGTCACACATTTTATCTTTGGGGATATTTTTTTGCATGATGTTCGCCGGTATCGTGAGCAACAACTTGTCCCGCATGGAATTGAAGTGGTAGAACCTTTGTGGGGACAATCTTCAGAAGAGGTCATGAAAGATTTTTTATTGTCAGGATTGAAGACAATTATAGTTACCACAATGGCCGACGGATTAGGAACCGCTGCAATAGGCAAACTCATTGATTCCGACTTTATCAAATCACTTCCCGCCGAAATTGATCCCAATGGTGAAAATGGTGAATATCACACCTTTTGCTGTGACGGTCCGATTTTTCGTTATCCCGTAGTTTTCCATTTGGGAGAGGCTTTTTCACAGAGTTATGATATCCGCCTGGATGACGGAACAGTCAAAACTTACAGTTATTGCTTTGCCAATTTAAAATAAGAATAATTGATATATTCAAAAGACAATATTGGGACTGGCATGCTCTTTCGGAGTGAAGAATATTCCACTGACCAGTGTTAGATACTCCGGCATTTTCCCATGCTCTCCCCATTTCAACTCTATATTCAGTAATTCGCTTGAGGTCTTTCCTATATCGAATCCACACGCTTCCAATGAGGGGCGGACACGTTCCGGATACAGGCAGGGCTTCCCTTCCGCTCGTGTGCATGAAGAGCATAGCAGACAGGAACCCGGAAAGAAGGCACGCCCGTTGTGAGTCTTTTCCAGTTCCAATAATAAATCATCCGTCCGCTTACGTTCCGTTTCCATTAACTCGTTGCCGTAAGAAATGGTATCCGTGATTTTTTCCGGATACAAAGGAGTGATTTTCGTTCCGATAATCAGAGCCAGTTCATAATGCGAAAGATATTGGTCTACGTCGAAGGCGAAAGGCGGACATGCCCAACAAGTATTATAACGTCGGCATTGCCGGCAAAAGCCGATGAACTTCTCGGCATCCCGGTAATGAGCCATGTAATCGGCAACAGGGATAGTGGCGGTAAAATCTTCGGCAATATAATCCTTACTTGTTTTCATATCACAAAGATATGGCTTATTTTTGTATATCATAATGTTTTATTCAAATGAAGACAGGATATATTCATATTTATACAGGTGATGGAAAGGGGAAGACTACTGCCGCATTCGGTCTGGCGGTGCGTGCCCTCTGCGCAGGCAAAAGCGTGTACATCGGGCAGTTTGTCAAGAGCATGAAATACAATGAAACCCGCATGGTGGAGAAATCCCCCCAATTGCTATCCCAATGAAAGGATGAGCAACTGGGCGGTCAATACCCGCAGGAACATAGTCAGCGGATATACGGTGGCATAGCCTACTGCCGGAGCGTCGGAAGAAGTCAGGTCGTTGGAGTAAGCCAGTGCCGGGGGATTGGTCGTAGCTCCTCCCAATACTCCGATAAGAGTAAAGTAATTCAGTTTACAGTAGTATCGTCCGATTAATCCCGTTATCAATAATGGCAGGACGGTGATGATGACGCCATACCCCACCCATACGTAGCCTCCTTCGTGTATAATGGTTTCCACGAACCCTTCTCCCGCACCCAGCCCTACGCAGGCGAGGAAGATGGAGATGCCGATTTCACGCAACATCAGGTTGGCACTCATAGTGGTGTAAGTGATTAGTTTGTATTTTGGTCCGAAGCGGCTGATAAGGATAGAGACGATGAGCGGACCACCTGCCAGTCCAAGTTTTACGGGCTGCGGGATACCCGGGAACGCGAAAGGGATACTTCCCAGGATACATCCCAGAGCGATGCCGATAAAGATAGGAATCAGGTTCGGATGGTTGAGGCGTTTCATGGAGTTGCCAAGTACTTTCTCTGCGTGAGCCACGGCAAGTTCGGTTCCTACGATGGTAACCCGGTCGCCCATTTGCAACTGTAGTTGCGGCGTAGCCACCAAGTCCACTCCCGAACGGTTGATGCGGGTGATGCTGGCTCCAAAGTTATTTCGTATTTTCAGTTGCGAGAGCGTTTTACCGTTCAGTTCCGGCTTGGTAATCAGGATACGGCGTGAGACAAGCTGTTTGTTCAGTTGTTCCCATTCAATTTTAACTTCTTTCCCGAAGAAAACGATGATTGCTTCTACATCTATCGGGGTCGAGATAACCAGTATGGTATCCCCTGTGTGCAGGATTGTATCCGACTTGACAAGTTCCGTTTCTCCCCCTTCACGGTGGCGTATGCGTGAAATGACAAATTTGCGGTTCACTAGCGGGCGGAGATCTTTGATGCTGATGCCGTCCACCGCTTCATTTCTCACTTCGATAGAGACGGGGCGTACAGTCAGTTCCTGCAAATGCCCCAGTCCGGTTTCGGCTTCTTTTTCTTCGCGGGTAGTATCAATTCGGAGAAGATATTTCAGTGCAATAAGAGACAAGATGATACCTACCACACCTAGCGGATAGCTGACTGCATATCCTAAGGCAATCTCGGGGGCATCCACTCCGTTCAGGTCACTGTTTGCCTGTTGCGCGGCTCCTAGTCCCGGAGTATTGGTGACAGCCCCGGATAAGATACCGACCATTGTCGTAATGGGAATTCCGGTAGTGAAATGCAGTATGATAGTGATTCCTACGCCCAACACTACTACCAGTACCGCCAGCATATTCAGGGTGAATCCGCCTTTCTTGAAAGCGGAAAAGAAACCGGGTCCCACTTGCAGGCCGATGGAATAGACAAACAGAATCAGGCCGAACTCTTTCAGGAAATGGAGCAGGTGTTCGTCCAGATTCATGTTGAAGTGTCCGAATACGATGCCGACAAAGAGAATCCATGTCACCCCGAGAGATACTCCTTTTACTTTGACTTTGGCAAGGATAATGCCGAACGCTATGGTGAGCGACAGTATCAGTACGGAGTGAGCTACTCCGCCACCCCAGAGGTTGGGGTATCCTTCAAATAAATTTCTTAAAACTTCCATGAGTTATTTTTATGTATTATTTCATGATGATTGGTAGTGTTTAAACAATTGGTAGTGTGAAAAGTATCCCCGGAGAAATCACTTCTGCGGGGATACGCACACATTGAGCATATTGGCGAAATTGTACCGCCTATATGGTATCTTCATAGAGAGAATTTATCCTCCTTCTGTGGCTATGTCGGCATCGAATACTTGTCTTTCAATATCGAGCCATACACAATGTTCATCTTTGCTGATGATAGAAATATCAGCAAGGTGATTTCCAACTTGCATTTCCATAAGTTATTTATAACTTGTGCCGCTTTTCTATCCCACGAGTAAAAACAGCTATTATGATATAGAATGGCAGGTCTTCTGACTGACTCCCTTCTTGATGCCTTCCCAACCTTTTCTATCACAACAGGTCAGTGGCAAGAGTAAATACCAAGAAGTTGAATGGAGCTTCACAGCAGCGGGACTGTCCGGGATTTACACCCGATTCCCTTTTAATTCAGATAATTGATATGATGACTATCTGAAACCAATTCGGGTACAAATATAGCGAAATAATGGATAAGCTAAATATTTAGCTTATGTTTTATTTAATACGTATGTTATTTTGTATATCTTTGCGCTCGGAAATTTTGGTGTCACTCTTCCGATGCTACGGAAGGAGTGGTGAAAAGGGAATCAGGTGCAAATCCTGGACAGACCCGCTGCTGTAAGCTCCGTTAAGGTTTTCCTGCAATACTCAATCCACTGTCTTTATAATGGAGGACGGGAAGGGCGTCAGGAAAATGGAGTAAGTCAGAAGACCTGCCAAAATGGAATTTTTGTGACTTTCCGGGAGTAAAGTTCCAAAAATGCACTTATTTGCAGTTAGAATCAGATCTAAAACAGTAAGAGATAGTTGCTGCTATTTTTATGATATTGTGTGCTATATTAGTATGCAGGTTTATATCTGAATCAATCAAGTTGAGTTTAAAATGACCAAAATGAAAAGGAAGAATGTGAAACTTTTAGTAGCCTTCTCATGGGCTATGGCAGGTGGAATGGCGATAACTGCTTGTTCCGGTAATGACAGAGAGGATAATTCGGAGGACGTATATTCTCCGTATGTGACTAAAGTCTTGGATTTCTGTCCGGCACCGGGACAGTTTACTAATTCAATGCCTTCCTGGGAAGAAGGAGATACACAGGAAACAATGAATCAAAAAGCCTTGGATGCCATTGGAAATAATAAAAAAGGAATGGTGTCATTAGGTGGTTTTGGAGGATACATTGTCGTAGGTTTCGACCATGCCATTGAAAATGTACCGGGACAGCGTGATTTCCGCATATTGGGTAATGCTTTTTATTCCAATGATAATCCTAATCCTGAACCTCCGACGGAAGGGGGAAGTTGTGAACCGGGGATTGTCATGGTGGCGTATGATAAGAATAAAAACGGCAAACCGGATGATGATGAGTGGTACGAATTGGCAGGTAGTGAATACTATAAGAAAACTACTTTGAAAAAGTATGAAATTACCTATTTCCGTCCGGATGAGAACAAGACTCCGCCTGAAGTCAATGAGGGTGATTTAGTGATTGACCCTGAATATATCCGTTGGGAAGATAATCAAGGGGAGAGCGGCTATATTGTGAAAAATATGTATCACAAAGATAATAGCTATTATCCTCAATGGATAGAAGGAGACAGGCTTGTGTTGAGAGGTACTCTGTTGCCGGGCAACGGAGTGGACGAGGGAAAAGAGCATGGGAGAGGTAGCTATTGGGTGCTTTACGCCTATGATTGGGGATATGCTGACAATCGGTTGAATACGGAAGAAGGTAGTACCTTTGATATAGATTGGGCAGTAGATGAAGAAGGTAATCCGGTTAGCTTACCGGAAATTGATTTTATAAAGATTTATACCGGAGTTCTACAAACGTGTGGGGCTGTCGGAGATACTTCTACGGAAGTATGCGGAGTAGAGGATTTGCATTTATAGAAAAAAATAAATAGTTTTAATTTAAATAGTAGATAACAAGAATGAAAAAGTATTTGGTATTAGTAGCAGTTGCATTAAGTGTAGGTTTTACAGCTTGTGAAGATGAGGATGATGTAAAGAACGTAGTATCAATAGTTAATGAATCAGGTGATAATTCGGTTGCCCAACTTGATACATTGTATTTATCGGCGAAAGTTGATAATGGAATTTCAAATGTAAATTGTGTTTGGACTGTGGACGGTCAGGAAGTATCTACTGCCTCTACCTATAAATTCTCACAGGTTAAACCTGGTGATTATGCAGTTGGATTAACTATAACCACTACAAATGGAGAGAAAGTGCAGTCGGAGATGGTTGCAAAAGTATATGGCGGATTTGGAGAGGGTACTTTTGTTTTGAATGAAGGTAACATGACTGATGAAACAGGTACCTTAGTATATATTAATCCGAAAGGTGAATTGAGAGATAGTGTTTATTATCGTGTCAATGGAACTTTATTGGGTAATGTATGCCAGGATTTGTTTATTGCTGACGGTAAGATTTATATATTGTCACAGAATGGTGCTAAGAATGGCGGAGAAGGGAAATTGGTAATTGCCGACGCAAAGACTTTGGAGAAAGAAAAGGTCTATAATAACGAATTGTCAGGACTATCCAGCCCTAGTCATTTGGCGGTTATTGGAAATGATATTTATATTCGTGATAGTAATGGTGTTCATATACTAAATACTTCTACTAATGAGTTGACAAATATTGATAATAGTAAAGGGGTTGCCAAAAACCGTATGATAGTCATTGGAGATAAAGTATTCGCCATGAATGGAAAAAATATTAATGTATTGCAGAATAAGGCTATTGTCGAAACAATTGCTGTTACTGGTTCTTTATCAGGTTTGGCAAAGGCTTATGACGGTAACTTATGGGCTTCGTGTACAAGTCCTAATCAGATTATGAAAATAAATCCTTCGGATTATTCAATTATAGAGACTCATGATTTGGATAATGGTATTAGCAATGGTTCTTGGGGAGCAGCTCCTGCTTTTTCTGCTAAAGAAGATACATTATATTTCAGTAATGGGGGCTTTAATTTGTATCGTCATATTTTTAAAGAAAATAAAACTGAAACAGTAGCAAATATTAAAGAATCAATTCCGGATGCTCAAATGTATTATAACAGTTTGGGAGTAAACCCTGTCAGTGGAGAGGTAATAATGGCTACTTTGAAAGGTTATGGACAAGATTATAAGATAAACGATATCGCAATTTTTGACTTCTCAAAGACACCCGCTTTGCAGCATGACTATAAAGGAAAGAATAGTTTCCCGGCAGGTGTATATTTTACTTATAATTTTGAATAAAGTAAAGATTTAGATTAAGTATAGTCTATTTCAATAGTTAATGAAAGCTTGTTGGTTTACTAAGAAACCGACAAGCTTTTTTATTTTATCCGTACTCTCATCTCCTGAGCATCGAACGTGATAGATTCATTTCTGAACAATCTTTCTATATGTCCGCTGGCTACCATTTTCCGGGTAGGCAGACTATATAATTGCGGATTATCTATCAGCATGATAAAGTCGCAAAGCGACAAGGCGATATCCAAATCATGTGTAGAGAAGATGATACATTTTCCTTCTTCCTGAGCCAGTTTCTTAAGAAGCAGGCATAGTTCGTATCGGTTGGGTAAATCCAGAAAAGCAGTCGGTTCGTCAAGCAGAATGACGGGGGTATCTTGTGCGAGTGCACGGGCTATCATGATGCGCTGACATTCACCGTCGGACATCTTATCCATTGTTTTCTCTGCATAGTCTGTCATGCCTACCAGCCGCATGGCTTCGGCTACCCGTTCTTTGTCTTCCGTTTGCAGCTGCCCTATCCAGTTTGTATATGGGGCACGTCCCAATGCGACAACATCTTCGCAACGGAGATTGGCGATACGCACCTTGTCGGTAGTTACGAAACTGATATTCTGTGCAAGCCTTTCCGGTTTCAGCGAAGCGATGTTCTCTCCTTGAAGGATGATCTCTCCCGTTTGCGTTTTTTCAAGTCCCATTATGGCACGGAGAAGGGTGCTTTTGCCGGTTCCGTTGCGTCCCAGTAAGGCGATGAACTGCCCTCCGGAGACTTGGGCAGAAACCTTATCCAACAATACGCGTTGGCCATATCCTAGTGTTAATTCCTTGAGTTGAATCATTTTATTATACGCAAGTTTTTAGCTATTACCCATAAGATGACCGGAACACCCAGCAAGGCGGTGATACAATTGACCGGCAATGTGAATTTCTTTGCAATGATGTCGCAGAGCAGCATACTGATGAGCCCTGTCAGCATTGTGCCGGGGACTAATACCCGGTGGTCGGCATTATTGAACAGCAACCGCGTGATGTGCGGCACAGCCAGTCCGATAAAACCTACGGGGCCGCAGAAAGCTGTGACCGTTCCTGTCAGCAGAGCGGTAGAGAGGAAGATAAGCGTGCGGGAGCGTTTGATGTTCATACCCATTGTGCGGGCATAGTTCTCTCCCAACAGCAATAGGTTCAATGGTTTGATGCAGGCTACCGAGATTAACAGACCTATCAGCAATACCGGTATCATGATCCATAATTGATTGGTAGTGATATGGCTGAGAGATCCCATTGACCATAGTGTGAACATTTTCAGTTGCTCGGCAGAGCTTAAATATTGTAATATCTGGATAATGGCACCTGCCACATAACCAATCATTACTCCCATGATCAGGACACCCAGAATATTTTTCACTTTCCGGCTGATGATAGCTACTCCCAGCAGGATAACGGCGGTTCCTATCCAGCCGGAACCTACAATGCCCATAGATTGCAGGAAAGGAAAGTCCGACCATCCGAGCAACGGAGCTCCCAGGATGAACAAAGCCACTCCCAGTCCCGCACCGGAACTTACTCCCAGCAGATAAGGGTCCGCCAACGGATTCTGGAAAACGGTTTGCATCTGCAATCCGCTTACAGAGAGTGCTATGCCTATCAGCGAGGCGACCACTACTCGTATGAAGCGAATAGAAAGTAGAATGTTACGCGTCATTTCGTCACATTCGTCTCCGGTGAGTACCGCCCATATTTTGGAAATCGGGATATAGGTGTCTCCGGTAGCCATATCTGCCAGTAGCAGCAGTATGGCTGCTATGCCTGATATGCTGAATAATAAAATGGTATGTCTGCGGGATTGTTTCATTCCAGGTGACGGTAATAGTAAAGTGAATCGGATACTAATTCGGGATGAAAAATATGAATCAGGTCACGCAACACAATGTCAGGGTGTACTACTGCCGATTCCCAATAATCGTTGCCACCGGTGGCAGTCAGCCGCAAATTGTTGTTATAGACGGTTTTCTCGCGTACGGCTTTGGCGTCGCTGAATTTGGGATTAATTGTTTTCAATTCATCCAGTGTGGCGGCCGAGCCTACGTTAATCCAATAATCGGCTTTCTGTATCAGTCCGTAGGCTGTTTCGAGTCCGATAGGGGCGGAACTGTTGGCGGTATTTTCTTTGTAGATATAGTCGGCTCCGGCATCGGCAACCAGTTGTGCCATATAGCTTTTAGTGGAAGGCATTACCCAACTGTCGTTCCAGGGAGTGTTGAACATCACCGTAGGTCGTTTTTCCAAAGACTCCGTGAGGGCTTTTAGTGTCAGATAGCGTTCCGGTATCTTCCGGAATATTTCGATTCCCTTTTCTCGGCTGTCCGTCAGTTCGGATAACACGACCAGCCATTCTGCTTTGCCCAGTGGCGATTCTTCCAGATATTCGCCCATATATATATAAGGAATAGCGAGTTCTTTCAATTTGTCCGTCACGGCGGTCTGGGCGTCTCCGATACCATACAGCAGTACAACGTCCGGTTTTAATCCGAGCAATAGTTCATAGTTCATTTCGGGACCCATATCTTTGATGGAATCTTTGTGTGCAAGAACATAAGGATTCGATACATAATTAATGCCGGATACTCCAACAATACGGTCTACTTGCTCCAGTGCGTCGAGCATGGCAATATAGGAAGAAGACATACACACGATACGCTGCGCTCCGGCAGGAATGACGGGACCGGTAAATCCGGCAGGCGCCTGTTCTCCTTTGCGTGAAACGAAATAGGACATTTCTACATTTTCAGCTCCCTGCCACGGGTTGAAAACACGTATCAGGGTACTGGCTGCGTTGTCTGCTCCTACTATCTTGAATCCGGAAGCATATTCGGGAGTATATACGTCCTGTTGGAATGCCTCCAGAGATGTCTTTTTGTTGGATATGCAACTTGTCAGAAAGAAGAGGCATAGTAACATAAAAAATGGAATTGAAGATTTGCTTCTCATATAATCAATTTTTTATAATAACTTAATACTTGTTTTTATTTCTCTTTTTTTCCCCAGCGGGGATTGATACTGATCGTAAAACCATAGTTTCTTCGTGGCATCGGGCGGCTGAGTACCGATATATATTCCTCATTAAACAGATTATATACGGAGAACTTCACGCTCAATGCGGTGTTTCTCCAGTTGAACCGTTTCTCTAGCGAGACATCGTTCATGTAATAGGAATTCAGTTCATCCCGTTGCGTATACATTCTGTTGCTTGAAGTTGTATAGCGTTTACTGTAATAGTTGTATTTATAAATAAAGTAGAAGTCTTTCCAACTGACTTGCCCCATTACTGCCGCCGAATACTCGGGTATGTAAACAAGTTGTTTTCCGACAGATACGTCTTCTTCGTTTACAGGCTCGCTGTTGTTGATAGCCTTTGTCTGGTTCCAGTTAGCGTCCAGCCAGATAGTCCAGTCACCCAAGCGCAACGAAGCCTTTCCTTTTACTTCAAAACCGTAGCTGTGCACCTGTTTTACATTTCGCGGAGTCCAGTAACCTTTGTCTGCGTAAGGCACCCAGAGAATCCAGTCGTCAATGTGCGAGTCGAAAAATGTAACTTCACCTTTCAGTGAGAAAAGCTCATTTGATTTCAGGGTAAATTCTAACCCTGTATCATAGGTAAAGCCTTTTTCCGGTCGTAAATCCGGATTTCCTCCCGGCTTGAAGTAGAGGTCGTTTAAGGTCGGGTAACGGTAGTTGCGGGCGATAGATGCTTTGAACATCAATCCGTAACGCGGCCAGAGGGTGACATCGAGGAAGGCGGCGGGGATAGGTGGTGCGAATGTATCATCGTAAAACATTTCCCGTAAGTCGATAGCCAACCCGACACGCGAACAAGGGCGGTAGCGTGCGGTGGCAAGAACTGATACTTCCGGACGGCCTTCCCTGTATCCGTCACGGGTAGTTGCGTCCCATGTGTCAGCGTAATGGAATGCTCCGTTTACCGTTGTCCCGAACATCCACTTGCCGGAAGGGAAATATTCCGCATCTCCCGACAGGAAACCGGAGTAAATGTAACTGCTTGCATCCTGCATCCGGTTCATCTGTGTTTTCCCTACCCGCATATCATACGTATATTCCATGTGGGTATAGGTGTACCCTAACTTTGCCGATGTTTTCAGTTTCTCCGTTGTTCTGTCCCAACCACTTGAAGCGCGAAGGGTCGTTTCTTTCTGGCGGGTTTTGTAGTCGGCATCGTTTCGTTGGTCGGTGGTAAGTACCGGTATGCCCCGGTCGGAGTTCATCAACCAGGCAGCAAGTGAAAATCTATTGCCGTCCTTGCGGTCGTAATAGAGCTCTTGCAAGACGTGGAAGTCTTGATACTGGCAGTTCTTATTTTTACTTTTTTCATATTCCGGATTGTAGCTGCCGTCATCGTTAATCAGGGCTTTATCGTAATTGATGTACTTGAAGTCATTTTTTGAATGAGTGAAAAATACCCGGGTGGAACTTTGCCATTTTTCTCCCCCATAGCGGAAATGAAGGAAATCGTCGAATGTCCGGTAACTGCTGATACCTTGCATAAATTTGAGATTGAATCCTTTTTCGTTCATAGGGGTTGTGCCCAGTGTGATAGCACCTCCCAGTCCACTACCTGCCACATTGACGGAACTGGCGCCATGCCACAGGGTCATATCATCGACGAAGAAAGAAGGAATCATAGAGAAGTCCACCTGCCCCAGCATGGGCGAGTTGATGTTTATGCCATTCCAAAGCACTTGTGTGTGCGAGGGAGAGCTGCCCCGGAAAGAGGCGGTTGCCATGGTTCCCCTGCCGTAGCTTTTTATGAAGATAGATGTACTTTGCGAGAGGATGTCTGCCAGACTATTAGTGATGCTTTCCCGTAAAATCAGTGTGTCGAGTACGGTTTTCGTGGTTCCGATGTCCCGGAAGGGACGTTTTCCCATAATGGTTACCGTATCCAGTCGCAGTTGGAATGCCACACTGTTATCCTGTCCCTGTGCGGACAAGATACTGCAAAGCAGAACCATAATACTTGTTTTTATTTTTTTCAACATACTTGCGGTTAGTTATAATTGAAACAAAAAGCGCCCGGGATGATACCCACTTTAAATGTATCTACCGGCACAGCCTGTCCGTTCTGTGGCATGAAGCGGTAAATGATGCCTTGTTGTTGATAGTCTATGGCGTTTGCCACATACACTTCTGATGTATAAGGGTCTACCGTCAATCCGTAGAAGATGTTGTTTTTGCCCGGTGACTTCAAGAATGGACGTACCGGTACACGTGAGGCGGTGACATCCATACTCCAGATATCCTCGCTGATGAAGTAAAGCGTATCTCGTTCACCGTTGAGCACTACTTCCGAAGCTCTTTTCCCTTTCTCAAAAGTGTAGAATTTTGTTGCTGTCCGGGTGGCGGCATCTATCTTGTAGAGTGACGGGCCTTCGTATCCATACGGGCTGCCTTCGTATCCACCGTCGGTTATTGTCCAGATTTGGTTATGTTTGTCGATAACGAGCGAAGTGGGTTGTACACCTACGGCAATTTCGTCCACTACTTGGTCTGTCTCGGTGTCTATCACCAGAATCTTATTGTCATAAGACCAGCAGTTGGTGAATACATACTTTCCGTACTGCACCATTTGCTCTGTCGACTTATGTCCTTTGGTGTCGATAGTGCCTGTCTTTTGCAAGGTTTCCGGGTTGAAGATAGTGATGGTGGGGGCGTACAGGTCGGTGATGTAGGCTTTAGTATTGCTTACAAAGTGTACGTATCTCGGAGAAGTCAGGTTGTTGATTCCCCCCAGTACTTCAAGGGTTCGTGGGTCTACCACGAATACAACTCCCGAATTATTGACAACTATATATGCATTTCCGTCATATATGCTCATGGATTGTGCCACGTCTCCTAGTTTTCTTCCGTTGGCACGGAAGAAAACATCGTTTTCTACTTTCCTTGTGTCCATATCATAGTAAGACAGGCTGGCATTTCCATACTGGAAGTTTCCTTCATTGGTGATGAATAATACATTGCTATTGACGTTGAACGGCTTTTTGTCGAACGGGTCGTAGTCCATGCACGACGTTACGGCAAGGAATAAGAGAAGGAAGGGGGTGATTATTGAGGCCTTTTTCTTCATACAGTTGTACTTATTAGCGAGATCTTTCTTTTATCAGGGACAAAAGTAGGAAAAAATAAGAAGATTCACCTCTCTCGCGAAGAAGTTTCGGAGAGAGGTGAATGAGATTGATTGGAACTTTTCAGTTTTGACTGGAAAAGTTATTTAACGAACAATACAGTATTTACATTGGCTGTGCCAGTCTCTATAGGATAGTCTGTATGAATAGGCGCTCCGTCAGAATTGTAAACATATAGATTTTGTCCGCTTTGTCCGAAACAAACATCTCCGTTGAATGGGTTTACAGAAACGCTATACCCAAGCATCATGTAAGGAATATCTGTAGTAAATGGTGTTACATCTCCACTGAATGATACTTTTTGTAAAGTAGTCGGCATTTCATAGTTCGGGTCATACCAATCTACGTATGTAGTATAAATAGCGTTATCACCTATTTTAAATGCGTCTGCCAAATTTGCTACATGAGAATAGCCTTCTCCTTCCAATTTGTACAATGCAGATTTCTCTGTTGTATAGTTGCCCAAAGAATTGAAATAGAGAGTTCCGTTCGGAGCTTGTGCAATCAATTTCGGGTTAGTAGGAACAGTTATAGGCTCTAATATTTCAAGATCTGTTGTGAGTCTTGAGATTGTGGTTCCTTGTCCGGCATACGAGTCTCCCGTATTACCCGAATTACAAACATACACTGTGTTGTTGGCAACGCAAATTCCTTCGGAATAGGTTGCATTTAATGGAACAGCATTTTTCATTTCAAAATCAATGGTATCAATAACCATTACAGCTCCAGAATAAAGACTGACATATACTTCCCCACCATAAGCGGCAAGACGGCGCGGCATGGCTTTATGACCATTCTTCGGATCGTCATATTGTTTCATAGCGGTCGTACATGGTACTCCTGTGGCGGCATTGAGCACCCAGATTCCTCCATTGTCAGCTGTTAAGTCATGACCGCTGACGGCACAATATAATTTAGAACCATATTGAATGAGATCATTGCCTGTATCTCCGACTTCTAATGTGTCAGTTCCTATCCAGTTATTGTCATACGTAATAAGTCTTCCCGGTAAAGAGGGTGGTTCCTGTTTCCAAGTGCCTTCGCATAATACGTATGCCTTAGACCAATTGGCATCGCCTACTGCACGTGTGTTTTGTGAAGAAGGTTCATTTACTTGTCCGGCATTGTCGAACATTTCATCACTACAACTGCCCAGCACGAATGTCAATGCACAGGCTGCATAAAAAAGAAAATTCTTTTTCATTTTGTGAATTATTTAATGATTATTATTTAGTGAAATCACCAGTCGGTGAATCTTTCATCTCTTGTAAACTAGGCTTGTAGCCGCCAAGACCACAGTTATATACTTGCCAACCAGTTGTTATTCCCTCCTTTATAAAGTCGTGGAATGAACTAAAGTCATATAGACTCTTAAAATTCCAAATGCGTACTTTACCTAAATGTTTAAGATAGGGGAAAATCTCTTTGATATCCAACTTCGCTATTGAAGAACTGGTCTTTGGCTGCATACTAAATTGCCCACCAATCGTTTCAAGATTTTTCATTTGGAGAAATGAAAAATCTTCTTGGCTGTTATGAACATAAAGTGTTAAGTTACCTCCTATTTCTTTGAGTTCAGGAGCTTCGAAAGGATCTGTCGGTACATCTGCATTTAGAGCAGAGATACTGATATTTCCTCCCACATATTCCAAATCCGGTAAATGAATATCATGTAATACACTGTTAGCTATTCCCGCTGAAGGGTATGATACTGTTAGATTTCCATTGATACGTTTTATATCTTTAATGATTAAATTTCTTTCTATATTGGTTCCTAAATTATAATCTTCCACAGTCGTAAATCCTTTCAGTGTGGGTGGATTCATATTCGTCGACGTAAAAGAAATACTGCTGAAGGGCTCATCTCCCGTTATGATAAATTCTTTTGTTGAGTCACCGGCTCCTATCTGTACTTTCCCCACCTTTTTCCCTTGCAGGTTTAAATTGAAAACTCCGGTGCCACTGAGTGCTAATGTGCCTGCGATGCTCTCAATATTGTTGAGGGTGTTTTTGAGACTTTCATCACTAAAAACACTACATCCGCTTAGAGTCAATCCTGTGGTTAGATTCTTCAATACCGGAACATTCAGGTTTTCCAACTTAATGGCATTCTCTATTTTGAGAAAGGCACACGTGGTTAACAGGGGTAAATTGATTGTCAGTAGTTCATTCGTACTCTTCTCACCTCTGATATAAAGAGATTTATTCACTACTTCCAATGCTGGTAGCTCTAATTGAGTCATGACACCTCCAATGATCGTAAAGCCATTATCGCCATCTACTCTCTTAAGGGAGTTTACATTAAACTGCTCCATAACTGAGGCGTTAACGGTAAAGTTTCCGCTTACGGTTTCCAAATAGGGAAAAGCTATCTTTTTATAGTACTTGCTTTCGTTAATTGTAAAATCCTTGCGAACAGAAATCAATGAGGGTAAGGTGATGTCTGTCAGCATCGTTTCGCTACCGGTGGCAAGTGAAGTGATAGTCAGGTTTCCTGCTTTTTTCAGATTGGCAAGACCGTTCAGGTTTTCTCCTTGGTAGTATCCGCCGATATTGATATCGTCCAGTACCTCTGTCAGTGCGGACAGACCGTCCAGATTCTTGACGGGGTCTTCTGCATTTTGGGTTGTCGCGATGGAGATACTACCTTCTATGATGGTAATATTACTTTCGGCAAACGCATCCACTTCGGCTTGTGAATTTAAAACGAAACTGGCGGCTTCACTAACGTCAGTATGGCGAACCGTATATTTGTAAGTGCGTGAAGTCCCGTTATAGGAAGTCACCGTCAGTTGCTGTTCTTCGTTCCATGCGCTGATGCCTGCCGGGTCGGGGGCGATACTTGCCTGCTCGCTGATAGTGTAATGTGCGGTTGCACCGTTAAGCTCCGTTCCCTGAGGGGCGGACAGAATAATCTTATCGTCTACTATGGCGGCTTGCCATGTGTTTTCTCCAAGAGACAGCGAGAAAGAAAGAATATTGTTGTCTACACCGGCAAACGGGCTATCATCGTCGTCACCGCACGCTGTCAGGAACCCGACGAAAAATATCGTCAGAAGCATTTTCCAAGTCTTGTTCTTTGTCATAATCAAATTCTTTATTGTTATTAAAATTGTGTACTAAAAATAAGTTTAGAGTTGCCCGGGAGCCTTTTCCATTTGTATATCCCGGAAGCCGTAAACTTCGGTAGATACTTCACCGAGAACTCCCGCTTGCGACTGGACGCCTGTCTGTACTTTTATGAAGTCTATATAACGTAGATTGACAGGAGTTCCGTCAGGATATATGGCATTCTTTATCTTGAAACCGTTTCCTATGGCATTGGCGTCATGATTATCTCCGTCGGAGAGGAAGTCTTCTCCATAGTTGTCGGCATATCCCCATTCGTAAGATTCGTTTCTCCAGATTCCATTATTGAGGAAGGTTCTTTCTTTAATCCGGGTGCCGCGCAGTTCATAAGAGTTTCCATTCAGCCAACCGGGGAAAGCCGGTCTCAGGTCTATAGTTCCTGTATTGCCACGGTTGTCTATCCACTGTACGGGCATATTGTAGGTCGGCGGGCGGTAGTAGGTGACGGAATAATTCTGCCAAGTGGTAGATTTGCCTGTTTCGCTGCCTTTCAGTTCGTACCACGTGTCGTCCGGCAGTCCGTTTCCGTTTTCATCCTGCATCACGTAGACTATCCCCGGCTCGGAACTTCCGTCGAAAGCATTGCCTATGATTGAGAAGTCGTATTGGCTGTTGTCGCTAGCGCTGGCATTATAAACGCTATGGTCGAACCCTACAACGATGTATCCACCCCATGCTCCCAATGAGACATAACTGACTATTTCGTTCATCCGGGTTTCGGCATAACGGCATGCTTCTGCTTCCGTCTTTCCGCTTATCTGCTGTACGAACTGTCCGGGTGCGGGCAGAAGATTATATACCGTTACTTTGCTGCTCGAACTTCCGGCTTGCGGAGCACGGTAACGGGCTGCTTCGTCCGATTGCAGGCATTCTATGGTTTGTGTAGCCTCTGCTGAAACATCGCCGTCTGTTCCCGTTACTTTCACTTTGTATTCTCCCGGTGCCGGTGGTGTAAAAGTAAAGGTTGGTTTTGTTTCGTCCAGATACGGTTTTCCGTTCACTTCCCATGCGTAAGTGGTATTCTCTGTGCTGTCCGTAATAATAGGAGCTACACAGGCAGTACGTCCTGTAGGTACGGTTTGGCGTTCGTTCTCAAAAGTAATGTTGAGTTTTCTTTCGGGGGATACCCGTATGGCAGTTGTTGCTTTTCCGAATCCGTCTTCATTCGTTACTGTAAGAGTTATACTAAACGAGCCTTCTTGTGTCGCCTCGAATGTGTACTCTTCTTTATCACCTATGACAGCGCCTTCTTCATTCGTCCACTTATAGGTGCTGCCTTCCGTGAAGTTTACGGCTGACTTGATAGTGACACTTTCTCCTACATACGTAGAATAATACTGGATTAACGATACTGACGGAATCATCTTGTCCATAACGTCTATCCGGAGTTCTTCCTGGGCACTTCCGTTTTTCGCGTCTACTCTGAAAGTAAAATACTTTTCTCCGTCTGCCGGAGATGAATAAGTGAATGAGGCGTCTGTACTGACAATCTTGCCTTTCTCGTCCTTCCATGTATATACAGGGTCGGTGGCATTATTCACAATAGGGGTGATCGTGATTTCTTTCAGTATTTTTACAGGATAAATCCCTGTACCATTGTCAAAGGTTATCACCGGCGGATTCTTAGAATCTCCTCCCGGAGTGATTACTCCGTCATCTTCTCCCAAGTCACGGTCGTTCCCGCATGAGGCTAGAAGGGCGATAGTGCAAAGTATTAATAAACTAGCCGTTGTTTTCCAAAATCCATTTATCATAAGCATACTTTTTAATAGGTTGCCAATAGGAATGATAATGGATTTTACCACTGGACGACAGATGTCCCGGTAAGATAAATAGAAGAAGCTTTTCTCTTTATACACAGCAATGAGCGTGTTTACAAAGAAGAGCGACGAACTACCTCCCGTATGCCGCAGGAGTAAAATCCAAATGAAAAGAGGCAGGTCTTCTGACTTATTCCCTTATTTGCAGCGTCTTCCCAGAGAAAATATCCAGTGACAAAAACTACAAATTGTATTGTCTTACAATGGCAATACGGGAAAATACAGCAGCGGATACTGTTACCGATTCTTACGGTATTCCCTTTTAATCTTTTGATAGCTCCATATATACCGTAATTGAGTGAAACGCGATATATTAGTAGTTGTAAAGAACCAATTCTCTGGATACAAAGGTAGTTATCTTTTTATATAATATGTATCTTTTAACTAATTATTTTTTATTACGTTAAAGAACTTATGAGATGTTAATCAAATAGGTCTGGATTCTTAATAGATATTTTTTTTCCGATTAAGACCAAAGTCTTTTTTATCCGATACCAAAGTTCCTTTTGCCTTGTCTCAAACTATAAACGCAGGTTCCGTTTATAGATTGCGATTAGCTGAATGCAAGTTTGCTGTTAGGGACAGGAAGTTTGCAGTGAGGAGAGAATAATTTATCTATTAATAGTTGAGGGGGGAAGAAGGCTGTACTTGACTTGCAGACCAAGAATGAACTGAACAAAATTTGGGTTGTCAAATGTGACGGTGGAGTATGGCAACTATACTGAGTTCCGTATATCGGAAATTAAAGGGTATTTCATCGTTACTTTTAAATATAACTTTCGTCTGATGATGTGATTTTTAGAAAAAAGTCGTATGTTTGCTACCAAACCATAAAACAAAATGTACTATGAGCGGTAATTATGTAATTAACATCGGTCGGCAACTGGGTAGCGGCGGCAAGGAAATCGGAGAGAAGTTGGCAGCTCGTCTGGGCATTGACTTTTACGATAAAGAACTGATTAATCTGGCATCTGAGGAGAGCGGATTATGCAAAGAGTTTTTTGAGAAGGCGGACGAGAAAGCTTCGCAGGGAATTATCGGCGGATTATTTGGTATGCGTTTCCCCTTTATCAGTGAGGGAGCCATGCCTTGTAACAATTGTTTGAGTAATGATGCACTGTTCAAGGTACAGAGTGACGTTATCCGTCGTTTGGCGGCAGAAAAATCCTGTGTGTTTGTAGGGCGCTGTGCTGACTATATTTTAAGGGAACATCCCCGTTGTGCCAATGTTTTTATCTCGGCTTCCAAAGAAGACCGTATCATACGTCTTTGCCGGATTCATAATGTGAATGAAGAAGTGGCGGAAGAGATGATAGAGAAAGCCGATAAAAGACGTTCGGAATATTATAATTATTATAGTTATAAGACATGGGGAGCGGCAGCTACTTATCATCTGTGTATTGATTCCTCTTCTTTAGGGATTGAAGAAACGGTACGGTTTGTAGAAGAATTTGTGGCTAAGAAGTTACAATTAAGGTTTTGATTCGGAGAAACTGACTGGGTAGTAAATAAAATAAAGCCGGCTATTCCTCTTATGGAGTTGGCCGGCTTTATCATTTATATAAGCTAAGCTTGATTTACATCATTGCCAGTAATATCATTTGTCCCGTCAGAATGCGGAGGAACATAGATAATGGATAAACAGTAGAGTAACCTACTGCCGGAGCATCTCCGGATGTTGTCTGATTGGCGTACGCCAATGCGGGAGGGTCGGTATTACTACCGGCAATCAATCCCATGAGGGTAAAGTAGTTTACCTTATAATATAGTCTGGCGATAGCACCGATAATGAGTAACGGAATGACGGTAATTAAGAAACCACAACCTACATAAAGTAATCCATCACCCTCGACAACCGTTTGTACGAAGTTGGCGCCGGCATCTATACCCACACTGGCAAGGAACAGCACAATACCGATTTCACGAAGCATCAGGTTGGCGCTCATGGTGGTATAAGTCACCAGGTGGAGTTTATGACCGAAGCGTCCGATAAGGATTGCAACTACCAGCGGACCACCTGCCAGACCAAGTTTCAATGGTGTCGGCATACCGGGGAATGCGATAGGAAGACTACCCAAAAGGATACCCAGGAAAATACCTACGAAAATAGTTACGATATTCGGAGTATCCAAACGCTTCAATTGATTACCTAAGACACCTGCTACACGCTCTACTGCGTCCTGCTGGCCTACTACCATAACACGGTCGCCTACTTGCAGTATCAGGTTGGGATCAGCAAACAAGTCCATACCGGAACGATTGACACGGGTTACATTGACATCGTACATACTACGGAAGTGCATAGAACCCAGCGTCTTTCCGTTGATTTCCGGTTTGGTGACCAGGATACGGCGGGATACCATTGGGAGATCTTGTTTCTCCCAGTCTATATCTACTTCCTTACCAATGAATACGGTAATGGCGGGTGCATCTTCTTCAGAGCAGACGATAAATAGCTGGTCGCCTACATTGAAAATAGTCTCATGGTTCGGAATGCTTACGTGCCCTTCGTGACGAATGCGGGAGCAAACGAACTGACGTCCTAGAAATTCTTTAATCTCAATCAGTGTCTTTCCACTGATAGACTCGTTGCGTACCTCAAGGCTCAACATATGCGGCTTATGGTGTGCATCTCCGCTCTGCATTTTCAGGCTTTCTTCTTCTTTTGCCATATTGACACGGAAGATGTAGCGGATAGCGATGATAGAACCGATAATACCTACTACACCGAGCGGATAAGCACAGGCATAACCCAATGCGATCTGCGGGCCGTTGTAGCTCAACTGGTTCAGTGCTTCGTTGGCAGCACCAAGTCCCGGAGTGTTCGTTACAGCTCCGTAGAGAATACCTACCATCATCGGCAATTCAACACGACCGTTCCAAAGGTAATAGAGCCCCAATGCAACAGCAATATTTAACACTACGATGCCTACAGCCAACAGGTTCAATGTCATTCCCCCCTTTTTGAAAGAAGAGAAGAAAGACGGCCCCACCTGAAGACCGATACAGAATACGAACAAAATCAATCCGAACTCACGGATGAAATGTAGGATGTGTGTATCGGCCGTGAAGCCGAAATGTCCCATTAGGATGCCGGCAAACAAAACAAATGTGACGCCCA